>CETK01024330.1_pt1 | contig 46820 bp, 49 predicted proteins | sample 361431 | NCBI WGS metagenome assembly CETK01 (sample SAMEA2622452, study PRJEB7988) | marine metagenome | biome: marine biome (ENVO:00000447); feature: surface water layer (ENVO:00002042); material: "saline water (ENVO:00002010), including plankton (ENVO:xxxxxxxx)" | depth 5 m | reverse complement strand
CCACTAGTTTACCAGTTGTCTGACAAGGCAATGCTGGGTAGCCACGCTCCATGCGGATAAGAGCTGAAAGCATCTAAGCTCGAAGTCGCCCGAAAGACGAGGCACCTCAGGGGACTCGTAAAAGACGAGATTGATAGACAGCGGGTGTAAGTACCGAGGTTTCGACCGAGGTATTCAGCCCAGCTGCACTAATCCCCCGAGCATCAAGAATTCACATATTGAGCCCTGTGTGGGCCTCTGTTCAATCAAGCATATCAATTCACACATTCGAAAGAAAGTTGAGCACGGCCATAGCGGAGGGGTAATACCCGGTCCCATATCGAACCCGGAAGTCAAGACCTCCTGCGTCGATTCCTGTACTGTGGTGCGAGAGCCCACGGGAACGATCGTCGCTGTGCCTTCTTTCTTTCGAACATCCTTCGGGATGTTTAAATCCCCGCAAACAACACCTATCAAAGAATACTTCCTTAGATAGATTAGCAAAGGTGAACTGCATGGGAATCTCCTCGGGTGACATCCTAGGGCACAGTCAAGTGGGCGTCTATCTTTCAGTAATCGGAGACGTTCTTTTCCTTCCTAAGTCACTGGAATCAGAAGTAATAGAAGAGATTCAAACTGTGTTTGAGATTGAAACCCACCCTTTCATGGTCGGGGGATCATCATTGATAGGAAGTTTGCTGAAGGGAAATAGAAAAGGCATAGCAGTTGCAGACATAGCGACTGAAGAAGATTTGGACGAATTGACAAGCTTCGGCGATGTAGTAGTTATGCAGAGTGGAGTTAACGCAGCCGGGAATCTGGTTGAATGTAATGAAATAGGGGCAGTCGTAAGCCCAGTAGTCCCCCCGGGAGCTGATGGGGTTGATATGATTGGGGAAGTCCTAGGGGTAAGGGCTGTCAGGAGTAAGGTAGCAGGTCATGACACTGTTGGAAGCATGTTGGTAGCAAACTCGAATGGTGCCCTAGCTCATCCTGACATTACCTCAGATGAGGCAAAAATCATCGAGGATGCCCTTGGGGTTCCCGTAATGGTAGGGACAGTTAGCTTTGGATCTCCATTTGTAGGTTCGGGTTGCGCGGCAAGTGACTCGCATGCAATGGTAGGTACTGGATCCACTGGGCCAGAAATGAATAGGATTGAAGACGCATTAGGCTTGATTTAGCCCTCATATTGCTGTTGGGGCAACATGATCATCCCCCTTTCCATCAGAATCCCTAACTCTGTTCCAAACCGACTTCATCAATTCGTCATGATGTTTTACGCAGTAGCCAAATCTCTTGTAGGCTTCCCTGAATGAATATGCCTTGTTGCCTGTTCCGACCAAGAAGCCGTCGGGTGATAGCCGACTGACTATGAAGGCCTCCTCGGTGCAATCAGGATAGTCGCACATTGGCATAGTTTCTCCTGAGGGTACTCCCTATTGAAATCTCTCTAAGAGGAGCTCTTTTCCTTAGGCTCTATAATCAGTAAAGGAGAGTTAGCCTCCACACTATCTCCGGGTTCGCAATCCATCTGGGTGATTTTCCCAGATATAGGGGCTTGAATCTCGTTCTGCATTTTCATCGCCTCTAGTATCATTATAACGTCCCCTTCTAAAACATCGTCGCCATTCTTCACTGAAAGAGATACTATTTTCCCAGGAATTGGCGAAGCAACAACTCCAGATTTAGCGGTTTTTCTCTTTCCCTTTCTCTTCCTTACGTTTTTGTGACCATCACTACCATCTGTCTTAACCGAAAACTCGTGCCCGTCAACCACCACCGTCCAATTATTCCCTTCACTAGAAAGTTGAACTTCAAAATCCTCCCCGTCTATGTTAATGGTCCTTTTAATCGTCATTAGGTCACCTCGATGAACTTCGCTTCGACTTGGATCTGAAAAGGTTCCTCCGTCCTATTGCAACTCTTCGATGGTCCACCGACCATTCACTCCCTGAGCTTCTTTGAGGAGATGGCTTTACATGGTCACCAGCGGACTCTTCAAGTATCACTGCCATTATTGCAACTATTTTCAATTTTAGCAATTTATGGCTTTCCATGATAAATCACCTACAACGGTATATTTCCATGTTTCCTGGCTGGCCGGACTTCTTCTTTTTCCAACAATGCACCAAGCGCTTTGACCATGACAGACCTAGTTTCACTCGGCTGAATGACATCATCCAAATAACCCAGTGATGCTGCTCGGTAAGGGTTTGCAAAAGTCTCAACATAGTCATCCACCAATCTTTCTCGTTCTTGACTGGGATTCCCCGAAGAACTAATCCTCCTTCTGTGGATTATTTGGACTGCACCCTCGGCACCCATTACGGCTAATTGGGCTGAAGGCCATGCGACATTGTAATCGCCCCTAATGTGTTTTGAGGACATAACATCATATGCCCCTCCGTAAGCTTTTCTAGTAATGACTGTTAGTTTAGGTACAGTTGCCTCAGCATATGCATAAAGCAACTTCGCGCCATGGCGAATTATTCCGCCCCATTCCTGACTCGCACCCGGAAGAAATCCTGGAACGTCTACAAAAGTCAAAATTGGGATATTGAAAGAATCACAAAATCTGACAAATCTAGCCGCCTTTACAGACGCATCTATGTCAAGACAACCGGCTAGGAATAGTGGCTGATTAGCTACAACGCCCACTGTATGGCCACCAAGCCTTGCGAAACCGACCACTATGTTCCTGGCAAATTCTGCCTGCACCTCGAGGAATGCGCCATCATCAACAGTCTCCTCCACCGCCTTGATGATATCATATGGCTCCTTTGGATTCGTTGGAACTAAATCCTGCAAGGATTCACATGCCCTGTCAATTGGGTCCTTGGTTGGAGACACAGGAGCTTTCTGTAGGTTATTTTGGGGAAGGAGGTCTACTAAATCTCTCACAAGTTCTAGGGCTGACTCATCATCCTCTGCAGTAAAATGTGTCACTCCAGATTTAGTTGCGTGTGTACCGGATCCTCCTAAATCCTCAAAGGACACCTCTTCGTTAGTCACCGTCTTTATCACTTCAGGACCTGTTATGAACATGTGGGAGGTGTTGTCGACCATTATCACGAAGTCTGTTATCGCCGGTGAATACACGGCCCCTCCAGCACAGGGCCCCATGATTACGGAAATCTGGGGTATAACCCCACTTGCTCTAACGTTCCTGAAGAAAATTTCGGCGTATGACCCCAGGCTGGCCACCCCCTCTTGTATCCTCGCCCCACCACTATCATTCAATCCAATGACTGGAGAACCAGTCTTGAGAGCCATGTCTAATATTTTACAAATCTTTAATCCGTGCATTTCTCCTAGGGAGCCCCCATAAACGGTAAAATCTTGGGCAAAGCAGTATACCGTTCTTCCGCCTATCGTCCCATGGCCACAAATTACTCCATCACCTGGGATAACGTTCCTGTCCATGTCGAAGTCTCTGCACCTGTGCTCAACAAGTGGGTCTATCTCCATGAAAGAATCATCATCCAGTAGCAACTCTATCCTCTCTCTGGCAGTCAATTTGCCTTTCGAATGTTGTGCCGAGACTCTAGCTTGTCCCCCTCCAGCTATTGCTTGAGCCTTGCGCCGGCGAAGCTCACTGACCCGTGCATCTTCCGCGTCCATGCACCTCCATCTGTCGGGACGTCAATATGTATTCCTGATGGTTTACCCCAAATATACGTCTGCGGTTGTTTCAAGGAGGACAACCGACTCGCACGCATCGAAGTATGAAGATCGTATTAGCAAAACCGGGTCTCGATGGGCATGACAGGGGCGCTAAGGTGATTGCAAGGGCCTTGAGGGATGGAGGTCACGAGGTCGTGTATACTGGACTTAGGAGAACCCCGGAAGAAATCTCTAGAATAGTCATGGATGAGGATGCCGGCGCCCTAGGTTTGTCTACCCTTTCTGGCGCACACGATGTCCTAGTCCCTCGAATATGCGAGCTTCTGAGAGACTCTGAGATGGGCCATGTAATGGTTTTCTTGGGAGGGATAATTCCAGAGAGAGATCATGAAAAAATGTTTTCAGAAGGAGTAAGGGCAATTTTTGGCCCAGGTTCCAAAACCGAAGAAATACTTTCATTTCTTAGAGAAGCTGATTCTAGGGTTGTAAAAAATATGCCTATCGGAGTCTTGAATGATGATGGGTGGCACTGGAATTGATTGGAAACCATAGTCTTGTTGAATCAGCGTTGCGAGGAAGTAGGAGAGACCTATCACGGTTACTCTCTTTGATCGAAAAAGGAGAAGATGTCGTAATTCCTGATAGAAAATATGAGGCAGAATCCATGGTTGTGGGCATAACTGGCCCTCCAGGAGTCGGAAAGTCAACTTTGGTTGGGAGGATAATCAGCTATTGGAAGAATGAAGGCAAGAAAGTCGCTGTGTTGGCCATAGACCCATCGTCACCTCGTACTGGTGGAGCATTACTTGGTGATAGAATAAGGATGGATTCTGCTAATTCGGGTGAGCATGTTTTCGTTAGATCACTCTCCACGCGTGGATCCCCAGGGGGAATTTCCGCATCTCTGTCATCCATGGTAAAATTACTTGCAAGTTGTGGGTGGGAAAAAATCATCATAGAAACCGTTGGTTCAGGGCAATCAGAGACAAGAATAGTGGCATTCGCCGATAAGATAATTCTAGTTGATGGCCCAGACAGGGGCGACATAGTTCAGGCTGAAAAAGCTGGAATAATCGAGTTGGCTGATTTGGTGGTCGTGAATAAATCAGATTTGCCCGGTGCCCTGACGGTAGCCGAAAATATTAGGTCAGCGTTTTCTTTCAGCAACGAAGACGACGCTCCCGATGTATTGTTGGTGTCCGCAGAGAAGAACGATGGAATACACGAAATGATGCGAATAATAAAACACTCCAACTCACCTATGTGGAGAAGCAGAATAAAAATTCGAGAGAGGCTCCTATCATTATGGGGCCATCGCTTACTATCTTCTCCCCTGCTAACCCAGGTTATCGAAGATGTAGAGACCGGAAGTATTTCACTGGAAGACGGTTTGGAGATTTTATCAGGGTGACAGTGTGAATGATCTTGTAAATGGATTTGAAACGGATCATGTTAAGCATTCTATCGGCGGATTTGGCGGACACGCTCTGAGAAGGGCAACACACATGATAATGGCCTTGATACCTCTGATTTACTATTCACGCGGCGAAGTGCTGGCAGACTATGTAGGCCTAAGTCCTGAGCAATTGGTTAGTTCAGTAGTCATGACGATTCTCATACTAGAAGGATTAAGACTCAGGCTCGGAATCGTGATTATTGGTCAGAGGGAATACGAGGCCCAACAGATTTCCGCCCTAGCTTGGGGGGGTTTCGCAGTTGCATTAGCTTTGTTGATTTCTCCTGATGATGGAAAAACCGGCCTAGAAGCTGGGCTATACGGAATTCCCATAATCTTCGGTTTAACCTTCGTAGACCCAATAATGGGTGAGATAAAAAGGAAAAAAAGGGACTTGAAAATGGCGGTTTACATCGGTCTGATAACTTCATATATTGTCTGGATTGGATGTCATTTTTGGATCGGCACACCTATTCTTGTTTCACTACTGCTGGCGCCTCTAACTGTATTGGGAGAACTACCTTCATTGAAGTATATTGATGACAATGCAACAATGGTCCTCATACCTCTGGCCGCGCTCGTGATATTGCTTCCTTTTATTTGAACCAAGTTTACAGATGGGTATATTTACATTAGAAGTTATAGTGGGTGATTTAATGGTTGATTTGACTGAACACGAAAAGAAAATTTTTGGTCTAATAAAAGAGAATCCAGGTGTGATTTCTTCTAGACAAACGAGAGAAGAAATTGCTCGAAATAACGGCATGTCAGAGAAAACCCTCCGTAATAGAATTGGGGATCTTAGAAGATACGGACTGCTATCTCAACTCGAAAGTCAATCTGATGAATTAAGCACGGTGAGCAAAAATACAGCAACAAACGAATTGAACCAGTCTACTTATCTCATGGCATGGGCCATTGCATCACTGGCATCTTTGGCTATATTTATCATTTATTTTTGAGCTCTTGTATCCTTCTTCTAGGAGCATTGAGAGTTTTCTCTCTTGCCCACCTCGGCCAGAATACCCGCCAATACTTCCATCGGAGCGAATCGCTCTGTGGCATGGGACATAGGGAGCATACGGGTTTTTCGCGCACGCATTAGCAACCGCTCTGGATGCGCTAGGTTTACCTATGGAGTCTGCAATTTGCTTGTAGGTTCTAATTTCTCCACGGGGAATAGAAAGTAACTGCCTCCATACTAGTTTCTGGAATGGAGTCCCTTTCATTTTCACGGTTCTTCCTCTTCTATTCCGGCAGGACGATACCCCTCGTCCATTCCAACTATCTCGTAATTTGAAGGGAATAGAGCGATGGCTACTCCTCCAATCATACAACCCAGTCCCAGAAGAAACTGTCCAGTGATCATCATTTCTAATGCAATAGCGACCAAAACTAACCCTCCTATGTTTGATATCCAGACTAAATTTTTGAAAGTAGAGAGGGATACTCCGGTAGTTCTATCGGTTCGCTTAGGGCCAAACTCAGCTCCAAACCTGATTGGGTCATCCTCACTCACTGAATCACCTGTCAATCATAAGAATAGCATCCGTTGGGCATGCCAATACGCACAGTTGGCAACCGGTGCAGGAATCCCTCAAAATTTCCGCCTTTCTATTTACTTCTATATTCAATATCGGGCTCGCTAGTGGGGCATCATACAGCTCAATCGCGTTATCATCACATACAAGTGTGCACTGGTCACATCCTATGCATTGGTCGGCCTTGACCCAAGCCACTGCATCTTCTCCACCCTTCAATTTGGCCTGGTCTTCAGATTTCCTGGCATCTAGAAGCATTCTGATCCGACGTTGTTCGGATTTTCTTCTGGTAAGTAAATCTTGAATATTTGTCAAGTCATACCCCTCCTAGGACGTTCTTTCAATACGCCGTACCATGCATCACTAATTTAACCATGTTTCAGTAGCGAGTGTCATGGTAGCCAACGACCAGCCTTGGTTCCTAGATCCGCTCAATATATTGGGGCTCCTTCAAGGAGCAATAATATGGTCCGCCATGACTGTTTTTATCTCTATCGAGATTGCTTGGATTTCCTTCGCATGCGGAGGTCTGATTGGACTATTCCTTTGGTTAACTGCCCTTGGTTATCAGAGATATGGCGTAGCCAGATTCACAGTGTACGGGATTATTTTCAATGCCATTCTTTCGACGTATTCAGCATGGCTGGCCTTTTTTTGACTCACTTTCTTCCCGCTTCTACCTGCCTAGCTAGGAAACTAACAACATCCAGAATCTCAAAGTCATGCTTTGGGTCCCCTTCAAACTTGAGACACTCAAAGTGTGAAACACACTTGGGACAGGATGTTAGCATAATATCGGCCCCCGTGGCATTTACCTCCTCAAACCTCTGGACTCTGAGGGCCCTGCTATTTTCGTTACAACTCATCATGCTGGAAACTCCACAGCATAGTGCATCCTCTCCATGATGTTCCATCTCCACTAGGTCAACTCCATCTACACCCGAAATCAGGTCCCTGGGCTGGTCATAGATATTCATCTGCCTGCCCAGTCTGCATGGATCGTGGAAAGTCACTGTGACATCTTCCTCAGACCTCAGATTCATGTCAAAGCCATTCTCAACAAGGAACTCAGTGGTATGCATAACTTTCATCTCTTCCAGCTCATAGTCCATTGCAAATGTTCTGAAGCACTCAGCACAAGACGTGACCAGAGTATCAATCCCACTTTCGCCCAATTTCTTCTGATTGTATGTCTTCAGCTTCTCGAAAACCTCAGTCATCCCTTGCCATTTCTGATCATGCCCACAGCACTTCAAGAAGTCCCTACCTAAGTATGTTACATCCTCGCCCATTTCCTCAAACAACGTAAATGCAGATGTAGTGGCGTCACCAAGATTCATCGTACCTTGATTGACGTGACTGAATATCATCTCTTGGTCCAGGTAGTCTACGCAACCGGGGTAGTATCCGATGTTTGAATCAATTGGGTAGTCCTCTACCGACATGAAATCTTCATCAGCGTCCTCTTCCGCTTCTGCCGCTAAAACTGCTTGTAGTACGGTGTGAGGAATCTCTGCCGCGGGAGGGCCTCCAACAATCATATTCCTCCTTATGTCTACATATGAATCGTAATCCACCAACTGCGGACAGGCATTTGTGCATGCTGAACAGGTCAAGCAAGAATAAAGGGGCACACCGTCATCCTCATTGTTCCAAGTGTTATAGATGATGTTCAGCTTATCTCCGGAGTTGAAGAGTCTTACCGGGCAAGCGTCGTCACAAAGATCGCAACCATAACACTTGTTCATTTCATACTCATATCCTCTGGCCATGCTCCTCATCAGCATGAAGACCAATGCCCCCACTCCGAGACAAGGCACAAACAAGGAGTAAATCAGTTTGGCATCCAGACTCTTAGGATTTTTATGGTAAGTCGGGTTTTCCATGTACATTGAGGACATCGTCTCCAAATCCATTGTCGACTCGGATCTAACGAGGGCAGTACCATCGTCATTCAGAAGCAAAGGCTGGTAGGAAACTACAGAAAAGCTCGTGATGACTTCTACTGAGTTGTTAATTCCCTGTGATTTGGTTTGAAAATCTACGGTGTATGTTTGCCCCGAGTTTAGGTATATGCTTTCAGAAACACAACCATCGGCTCTCCAAAGCTCAGATCCAGCAGAGTCAGTAAGCACGAGACTTTGAGTATGAGTCCCTGCCGATCTTACCGATGTTCTGAACAGGCATCCAATGTCAGTGGGCAATTTAGATACTCCCAAGTCCTCAACTTCAAAGGTGAAACTACTACTGTAGACCACTTCTGTTCCATCTTCAGATCCGAAAAAGGACGCCTTATCCTGAGCAGAGTTTCTGCCAGTTTCACTGTCTGCGTGTCCATTATCCCCATTGAAATCTATAACCTTGAATTTAGTTGGTTGGTAGATTCCCCATTTAGACCAATGTGAGGCGGCGATAACACACCAGTCAGCCACGTCCTCTCCTTCGGCCAAACCATCCCATACTGCCAGCGACTGACTATCTTCGAACGGTATGCACTCATCTTCCCATTGGTCCCAAACATTTCCTTCATCTACGTGAACAAGCGTATCGGATGGCTGAGCCCTGAGAGCGTCCAAGTCCTCCAAATCGTCCATTGCACCAAGTCCCCCATAGTCCCAGAATCCATTTTCATAGACTGGCCAGGTTACCACGGATATCAGAACTGCGGCCAAGAGAGACCCAATCGCTACCTGCCTACCTATGCGTGGAGTCACCCTAGACCCTACTGAGTTGAGTAGGAACTTCCTAGTGGGGAAGTAGATTATTGCGAACAAGAAGACTCCAGTAAGAATCCAGGGCACAGAGTTGAAAACCTCCGCAGTCCAGGGGGCCTGTCTTCCACACATCAATTCTGCATGTGATCCTGTGAAGCAGTAGTCGCTACGGTCCTTGGCGTACAAGTCAAGGAATATGTTTATTGAGAATACTGAGATGAACCACACATGGGCAAGATAAACTGCGCCTGCAGTAGCGAACCATGGGTCCTCCACCCCTCTCTTCTCCCTGCCGGGAAGGAATGGGGGCAAGGCTAGGATTCCGACAGGAAGTCCAGTAATCGCGGCGCCCCACCACGCCGCATTCCAGTCTATTACAGGGGCTCCCAGAAATTCCCCAATGGGCCCGGCAGGAATTACGAACTGAGGAAGGTACTCCCCCCATCGTAGATATCCATAGGAGAATAGAACGTACCAGTCGGGGAAAACGAACCCCGCTTGTGCGAAGGGATCTGCAGCACTATGTAGAGGAGGTGGAATGAGCCACGAATAGAATGCTATGGTCATTATTATGGAAGCGAAAATGATGGTATCTCTGAGGACTTCTGTAGGCCAGAAAGGATGCCCTGTGAAAGTTCTCCTCCTCTCCTTGTCAGCTTCGAGAAGCTTATCCCTCTCGCTGATGTATGTGTCAGCGATTCTACCAAATCTCTCCATCATCCCCATACCATCAACCTCAATGTGGCTCCGCGATTCCTTGTGCCCAAACTATGAATAAGTGGGCAAGAATGAGAGTGGTGACGACTACGGGGAGAATAAAGACGTGAAGGAAATACATCCTAGTTACGGTCTGACCTGTCACAGTAGTGCCGGCAAACATGGCAGTTGCCACCCATCCCCCGATGAGGGGAGTTGAGTTAGCCATGTTAATCCCAATCGTAGCAGCTCCAAAGGCTAAGCTGTCCCATGGAAGCAGATATCCCGAGTACCCAAAGAAGATTGTGAAGAACATCAGGGCGACGCCAATCAACCAGTTAAGCTCCCTGGGATTCCTGTATGCTCCGGTGAAATACACCCTGCACATGTGCAAGAATACAGCGGCAACCATGAAGTGAGTAGTCCAGTGGTGTATGGATCTGATTATGTATCCGAACGGTAATTGAGTCATAATGAACTCCATGCTGCTGTAAGCTGGTGTTGGGTCACCTTCTCCCCCGGGAACATAGTAAAGTCCCAAGACAGTACCAGTAAGAACTAGAATCACGAACGCAAGGAAAGAGATGCCCCCGAGACAGTACAGAGGGTACCAATACCAGATTATTCTGAGCTTGTACTTTTCAGCATGTGTCATCGGCATTTGTCTGTGCATGCCGTAGTACGCATCCCTACTCATGCCCCAGTAGTCCTGTATCCTGAATCTAGTGTCCAACCAAGAGAAGGCCCACAAGAAAGTTTTCTCGGCCAGTCCCATGCTACTGGCACTCGTCTCGACTGCTCGAAGAATATCCTTTCTTGGCATTTCTTCCCTTTCCTTTCTGAGGGTAAGGGCCACGATTACCACAACTAGAGTGATGAAAACCCAGAGAAACCAGAATTGAATAATTTTAATCACCTCAGTCGCAGTATGTGTACCAATCTTTAAAATCGGGCAAAGCCTCTATCAAATCTCCATTGAGAACGAACGGTATTAGTGGCATTCCCATTGGTGCCGGTCCTCCGGCCCTCTTAATACCAATGAAATCGAACTCTGCACCACTGGACCTATTCCGAGCCCTGTTTTTCTCAATTACGGTTGGATCGAACCTCGATGAATGGCATATGCAGAATAGTTTACTGCCTCCGGAGTCCGTACCATTGGGGACCCACTGATCTTCAGTGAACTCATTGGTTACCAGCTGCCACCCAGGTATGCAGCAGAGGTGTGTGCACCTAGAGAAAATCAGTATCAGGTTATCGTGGATAGAGAGAGTCTGATATTGTGGGTCTTCATCGATTTCGTATCCCGAACCTACATAGGAACCATCTGCCGTGTAGCCGTCCATGTACTGGAACCTAGGCTTATCCTGAGCTAGGTCACTGGATTTGTTTTCTTCGTGAGGAACATAAACTGCATTGACCGGCATTCCCGACCAGACGCCTTGAGCTGCGGACATGCCAGTAGTGGAGGCTGATGCCGCATCGACGAAGGATTGGTATGTCATTGGCTCCAAATGCCTGTCTCCGTACCAGACACTATCCTCCGCTCCTGTCGGTACCCAATATCTGACAGCGGTGTCTCCTCCAGAAGAGTCTGATTGCCCCATTAGGAGCGCTGCAAAACCGACGCTGGCCAACCCCGCCACGGTGATCACTCCTGCGGCCGTATTGAAGGAGTGCCTCATAAATTGCCTCCTGTCAATCATGTGAACATCGGAATCTCCAGCCTCACCCTCCCCCGGGCTATCCCTAAGCGTGAATTTCCTAGCCATTGCCTAAACCTCGTATTTTTTCCAGGACTCAGGGTCCTTAGCAGTGATGTATTTGTTTCTCCTGCTCTTCACTACCACAATATCGGGCATGACGTATTTCATGTATATCATACCTAGAATGATGATTGTTAGGAGAAGCATCCCAAGGAAGAAGGCAAGCATCTGCTGATCCCATTTGTTGTACAATCCGTAAGATAAAGATCCAGCCCAGTACAGCGACCAGACTATTCCCCAGAGCCCAACCAGTATAATGAGCCATGAGTCTCCGGAAGGAGATACACTCGCTCTTACTATGGAACCAGCAGGGGCCTCGTCGAACACTCCATGCTCTATTGCCGACTCGTACGCTTCTTCGGACAATGATATGCCGTCCAAGGCATCTCTTGCATCTTCCGCACTCACCTCTCCCGAGGCTACCTGCCTTAGCATCTTCATGACCATATCATCTTTCATTACTGGTCACCTCTTCTCTGATGCTTAATTCTCAATCTGAGTAAGTTACTCCTGCCTTCGTAGTGTCTGGAGAATCCATACCTCAACATTAGGCCACAGAAAATAATTACGATTACGACGGCCGCAAACCCTAGCAGGCCCAGCCAGTGGGCCCTCATTCCAGCACCCATGTGGTGCAAATCTACCCCCTCTTCGACTGGAGCTGGGGGTTCGATGTCCCCATTTCCGGCGAATACGGTTCGAACACCATTGAAATCACCTTCATCCATGGAGGCACTGAGTCGATTCCACCTGTCGAGCTGAGAGGGAATGCCGTCACCATTCACTGAGTTTCCGGCCAGCCATATTGTTACAACTCCGGTCCCTTCGGAGGGGGCTGTCCATGTGATGTGCCACATTCTGTCTTGAACCTTCGAGCCAGAATTGCTGTGTGTCAGGGAGGTCACATCGTCTTCCCAATTGTACACCAGGGACTCAAATCCGGCTGTTCCAGCAAGCGATCCACTACTGACTCGCATGGAGAAACCACCAGTGTGTGATGACGTGTCTGCAGGCGGCCCACCGATAATCTGAATCGCCATTTCATAGGACACACCGGGCTCATAGTGATACGGAACATCAGTCAAAATCAGAGTAACTGAATTGTCCGGCTCGCTTGCGTGGCAGGTGCATCCTGCCAGTGCGACATCCCCCTCATTGTTCGCATCTCCTCCTATTCCGGTGGGATTGGCCTGAGAGCCTCCAGCGGTAAGTACTGCGACTATGCTGATAGCCAGTACCTTCCTCACTGTAAGCATAGTCAGCGCCATACACAACACCTTTGGTGTGTGGTCCACCTGAAAGGGGGCTATTAACGTTCCATTGTCGGACTGTCAAACAGGGCGCCGAATCATGCTAATTTTAGACTCTCAGGGCCACACCAAACTAATATGCTGACCCTCCAAGGGGAACTCATGGCAGGGCCGATTTGGAGGAATATATACAGCTTGAGTGACAACCAAATTTCGAAGCTTGATGAGGCTGAGGACAACATGGAAACCATGAAGCTTGGAGTCGCAGAAAAGATACTACTTGAGTTGCTGAATGAAAGCCCACATTGTGTCCCAGTCCTGAACGTCATGGCTCATTTCCAAGGGAGATATATTTCCGATTTTGAAAAGGCAATAGAGTACTATGACAAGGTGCTGGAGATTGAGCCAGACAACGCTTGGGCCAGAGACGAAAGAAGGCGGTACCTAAGATATTCAGCTTATGATTGAGCAATTCTATACGCCAACCCCGACCTCGGAGCTCATGCAAGATGGCGAGGTCCTCGTTGTGGGGGTTGGGGGGATGGGTTGCATGTGGGCAGTCGAGGCACACTCTAGATGCCCAGAGCTGGCAGAGTTGCTCCTCATTGATGCCGATGATTCGTCGTTCGAAGGTGCGAACAAGGCAAACTGCCTTTTCCTCGATTCTGGAGGTGAAGGGAGAGGCGCAGCGGCACTCCCTTCAATGGCAATACACAGGTTGAGGACGGGTTCAGACTCCATATCCGAACTTCTTGACCGAGCAGAAGTCATCATCTTGATGACTGGACTAGGGGGAGGAATGGGGTCAGGGGCCTCCGGGGAACTAGCCAAGATTGCCAACCAGCACGGTTGCATCGTACTTTCGATAGCGGGTCTCCCATTTGCAGAACAACCTCTCAGATACGCCATAGCAGAGGAAGCCCTTCCTTCACTAGAGGCAAATTCCAGTGTTTGCATCAGGGTGAGCATGGAGCGCCTCGCGTGGCAGTCTAAGAGGAGGAAGACAGACTGGATGACTGGATCAGGATGGATAGGGGAGCTAGTAGAGGGATTAGTTACAACACTAGCCAGTGTCGGCAGAATTAATCTAGACCTGATGGATATGAAAGCGATCATAAACAAAAAAGGAAATGCGACTCTGATTGTTGGTACAGGCCCTTCAGATAATCCTAGCTCTGTGGTGGAAATGGCCAGGAATTCCCCATTGAACGATGTCTCCGTGGATGGTGCAAAAGGCTGTATGATTCAGGTGGAAGGGGGGCCGGACATGACCCTCTCTCATCTGACAGAGCTAACAGATTCTTTCGTTTCCTCCATGGATCCTGATTGCCAGGTCATCATGGGGGCAAGGGTCAGCGATGAAATGGTTGGAAAACTAAGGCTTGTTGCAGTTGTGAGTGGGATATAGATTTCATTAATTAACTCAGTTGTACTCGCAGGCTTGTGTCCAAGCTTAGCAAGGCCAAAAGGGGAAAAAACAGGTGGATAGGCCTTTCCGTCACAAATTCCCCTGTCTCACGGTCCGAACTCTGGCAGTTATTAGACTCCGGACTGCAAGGCACGGACTGGAAGCTCTTCGACTATGAAGAAGACGTTAGTCAAGGAACAGCAATAGTAAGGGTAATGCTGGAGGATGTTTCAGTGGCTCTGGAGAGTATAAATTCAATCAACGGGCTGTCAACAGTTACCACATCAGGGAAAATTAGGCTGGTTAGGGAGAGACTCACTCTTGTGTGACATCATGGAAACTCCAATCAAGCTCCTCGGTACCAGACAACACGACGCGCTCTCCGCTTGATTCAATGTGAATGAAGCCATCCGAGTCAATTCCAATAACTCTTCCTTCCTTTCCACGGTAAGTTATGCTCACACCCCTTGAAAGAGACCTTGACAGTGCCCTCCATGAAAGAATTTGCAGGTATGTCGAGTTACTTTCCGGTATTCTATCGTCCCCCTCAATTATGGACGAGACTCTGGAATCAACCGCATTGAAAATGTAATCTCTCGAAAAATCCCCTAACGTATCTCTCCACCCTGGACACATCGTTCCTTCGATTATCCTGCCAGTGGAGTTGATACCAATCCCCAGCCTAAAACCTCGATTCGAGCTACTCGCCTCAATCAGGATACCTCCGATTTTCCCTCCAAAAGGTGAAACAAGGTCATTTGGCCATTTCAAGTCGCAATTCAAAAGATCAGAGATAACAGCACCTATGGAGATTTGCAGTAAGCCAGGTGCTGGAACTTCCGAAATATCCATGTTTATCCTCCACGAGGCAATCAAGTCCCCCTCTTTGGATTCCCATGTAGATCCTCTTCTGCCCCTACCCGACTTTTGGGTATCAGTAATGACCCTCTGCCAACCTTTTCCGGGGAGACCAATCGCGTAATCCATGGTGGAATCACAAGCCTCTACTTCGACCACTGGGACTCCAAATCCCGTTTTCCAAAGTGCAAAAACTCCTAGTCTTTCATCTCCAATCCTGATGGAGTCGAGTTTTCTGCAAGACCAACCATGGTCAGACCAATCAGAGGTCCTACTGGGGCTTTCGGGATCTGTTCTGAACAGCGCAACTACAACTAATTCGTGGAGTTGATGTGTGTTCAGATATTTCAGGAGCTCATAAGACCATCCCCTGCCGGGTAAGTCACTCATCGACGCCTCTTCCATCGGTTCTAGCATTGGCTCATCTTCCTCAGGAGGAGTTAGATATGGCAGATTCCATACCACCAACTCAACATCATCTGGGACACACCAACCGTGCTCTCCAAGCCCCCCTTCGCTCACCTTAACTGAGGCTCCGTACCCAAATTTCTCAACATTGGCCCTGGAGCAAGACACCGCGAAGGGGTTTATATCATAAGCTTCAACTTTCCAACCCATTTCAGCTAGAGCCATCGATACAACTCCGGTGCCGCACCCTATCTCGAGAGCCTTCCGTCCTTTCCCCTCAACTCGAGATAATGATGTGCATAGCAAAGCGGTATCTTCCCTGGGGGGATATACGCTCGGCAGTACATCGAGGTCCCATGGCCCAAATCGCCCTGTTGCGAAAGTAACGTTCGTAGCGCCCTTCATCTGAATTATCCCCTGAACATCGTTTTTTTGTCAGCAAACCTTATTTGTGCCTCTCCTAAATTATGTTTGCTTCTGAAGCAATGGGAGCTGAGCCCGCCCAGTGCTAGCCATGCCTTTTCCGGTAGATTCAAAAATACCCCCTCGGTCCGAGGATAGCCCAGCATCAGCCATGGGCCTGTAGCTTAGTCAGGTAGAGCACCGGGCTTTTAACCCGGTGGCCGGGGGTTCGAATCCCCCCGGGCCCGCCTGTTGAGCTACAGGAACATGGTCGAAAACGGGCTTGTGGGTAGTGTAGAAAATGGCAGTAAAAAGCTCAACAAAAAAGAGGCTCATAGAATTAGGCGTTTCCGAAGAGCACGCTCACAGATTAGCCGATGACGCCAATATGGACGCCATTAAACGAATGACTGTAGAAGAAGTCGCAAAAAAAGTCGGACTAGAGTCTGGAGCTTCTGAGCTCGATAACATAATGGGAATCATCAGGGAACAGGCGGCTTCGAGGAGAAGAAGCAGGGCTGGCAGAATTACCATATCCAGAACGGCGCTCCTAGACGAAGACATTCCAATTGGCGAGGACAGATTCAATGTACTGAATCATCAACTCGTCCCCCATCATACACTCGTCCCCGAAGAGCAAGAAGCCGACGAGCTCTCACCATGGGGCCTCATGGAAACGGGAGACAACGGTGAAAGTAGGCTGGCCAAGGAACTCTTGCCCAAGATTCTGATCACAGACCCCTCCGTTCAAGCTCTGAAAGAGATGGAAGAAGCGGACAGGACCGACCTTCCAGCTGGGTGGCTCAAAAATAGGGTAGTCAAGATCTACAGATACAGCAGGTCTGCTGGAGCTAGTACCGCCTACAGACTGATAGTGGAGAGTAATTAGGGAGGATTAAGTATGAAGGAGATTGTTGAGAGTTATTTCGCGCATAGAAGTATGGTTAACCACCAACTGGCGTCCTATGACGATTGCATTCCAAGTGGGGATGGAAAAGGCAGCAGGATGGAAAGTATAGTACGGGGAATCCGAATTGGTAGTGATGACCCGTTAGAGGATGTCCCCGGAGGTGAAAACGCTGGGGGAATGATCAAGCTTGACGTATTGGACAAGGAAATCTACATCCGGATGAAGGGAATAAGATTGGGTGCTCCCACCGTCAGAGAGGCTAACGGGGCCGAGCACCCAGCTACGCCCCTGGAATGCCGACTGCGAAAGCTCACCTATTTCTCGCCAATTTACATGGATTTCAAGATTTACAGAGATGACCTTCCTCCGTCCACAACCGACTCCGATGTTGGGTTCATTGAGGAAGAGGGGGTTCACATAGGGAACCTTCCAATTATGGTCAGGTCTGGCAGGTGTAATCTTCACCCTGACCACATCGCGGGGACACAAGAAAAGTCACTGAAACTCTCCCCCACGACCTCCGCCGAAGACGCCCTGAGGCACAAGGAGCTACTAAGGAAAGCAGGGGAAGACCCGCTTGACCCAGGCGGTTACTTCATCATCAACGGAACAGAGAGAGTCCTAATCTCCATGGAAGATTTAGCTCCAAACAGAGTAACTGTCGAGAAGAACAAAAAATACGCCCATGAAACGGAGGTTGCCAAGATATTCTCACAGAAAGACGGTGTTAGAAAGCCAATCAACGTGGAAAAGAGGCGCGACGGTATGCTAATGGTAAAAATCCCAAGTGCTGGAACCACTGCTATTCCCGTGGTCCTCCTCATGAGGGCTCTTGGAATGGAGAATGACAGGGACATTTTCTCGGCTATCGCCGGGCCGGTAGAGGCAATGAAATACACCGTCGCGAACTTGAACGACGTCAAAGACAACCCAGAATATGGTGTCGACAACACAGAGGAAGCGATGGCATGGTTAGAGAAGAAATTCGCAGCAGGCCAACAAAAGGAATACAGAGAATCTAGAATTCAAAATCTACTCGACAAAGAACTTCTCCCTCATCTCGGCTCAGATGAATTTGTTAGGACAAAGAAGGCGATATTCCTCGGCAGAATCGTAAGACAGGTTCTCGAGATGGCTATCACCAACAGGGATCCCAACGATAAGGACCACTACGCCAACAAGCGAGTCAGGCTCGCTGGAGATTTAATGGAAGACCTTTTTAGAGTGGGTGTTCAAGGACTCGCGAGAGACCTGAAATACCAACTCGAGAGGCACCACAACAGAAAGAGAGAATTGAAGATTAACTCTTGCCTGAGGCCAGACGTTCTCACCTCCAAAATAATGCACGCATTGGCGACTGGAAACTGGGTAGGAGGAAGATCAGGAGTCAGCCAACTACTTGACAGGACTACATACCTCGCTTCGCTATCCCACATGAGAAGGGTCACTAGCCCTCTAGTAAGGAGCCAACCGCACTTCGAGGCTCGGGACTTGCACCCTACGCACTGGGGCAGACTTTGCCCCAACGAGACCCCTGAAGGTCAAAATTGTGGACTCGTTAAAAACGCAGCTCAGATGATAGATGTCTCTGAAGAGGTTCCCGAAGACGATGTCAAGGAGCTACTCAAAGAAGCTGGAGTCAACCCCAACCCAGAGGGATGGGCTGACGGCTCTCGTATACACGTCAATGGAGACATATTCGGACTTCACAAAAGACCCAACAAACTAGTCTCGCAGTTCAAGAGAAGAAGGCGTTCTGGCAGAATCAGGCCCGAGGTAAGCATACGCCACGACACCGAGAACAGGGACGTATTCATTAATACAGACAGAGGCAGAATAATGAGGCCACTTCTCGTTCTGGAAGACGGCACACTGAACCTCGCAAAATTCCATCTAGAGGGGTTGAAAACGGGTGAGATTACCTTTTCAGACCTAGTCTCATCCGGGGTAATTGAATGGGTCGACGCCGAGGAGGAGGAGGACTTACTAATAGCTCCAAGACCCTTTGATTTACCCGAACTATCACCGAAGAACAAGAGACCAATCGACCCAGCGGAAGTTGAATGGACAAACCTTGGCGATGAAGAGATATCAAAAGCTAAGTTGAAGGTAGATGTCAGGATGCCTGACGGCACAACTGTTACAGAAAAGTTCTCAGTACCGCTAAATTATCACCAAAAGGAAATTGAAACTCTACGAAAGAAGGAGAAAAAGGACAATACCGTATTGGTTTACACTCATGTGGAGATTGACCCACAACTCATCCTAGGAGTCTGTGCCGCGCTTGTCCCGTACCCAGAACACAACTCAACCCCCAGAGTAACTGGGGGGACAGCAATGGTGAAGCAGAGCCTTGGTCTTCCAAGTGCCAACTATCGATTGAGGCCAGATACCAGGGCCCACGTGATGCATTACCCCCAAGTCTCGGTCGTTGGGACAAGGGCGATGGATACAACTAATTTCAACAGCAGGCCAGGTGGGCAAAACTTTGTTGTCGCAATAATGAGCCACCATGGCTACAACATGCAAGATGCAGTCATAATGAACAAGGCTTCTGTCGAACGTGGGTTGGGAAGATCATCGTTTGTCAGAACTTACAACGCCGAAAACAGAAGGTTCCCAGGCGGGCAAGAAGAAAGAATCGAAGTTCCAGGAACAGGCCTAGATGAAGTCAAGGGAATGAAGTCTTTTGACAGCTACGCCCACCTAGAGAGGGATGGACTTCCAGTGCCGGAAGAATTCCTATCCAGTGGTGGAGGCCCAGACTCTGCAGTTCTAGTAGGTAAGACCAGTCCACCAAGGTTCCTAGAAGAAGCACATGGTGCATTCCTGCAGGCTCAGGAAAGAAGGGAGTCCTCGATGATGGTAAGACATGGTGAGGAGGGTTGGGTAGACAACGTCTTCGTCACAGAGTCATTAGATTCAGGCAGACTTGTCAGAATAACTCTTCGAACAAATAAAATTCCAGAGCTCGGTGACAAATTTGCAAGTCGTCACGGGCAGAAAGGCATTATTGGCAGAATTGTCGAAGAAGGAGACATGCCCTTCACTGCAGATGGGGTAATTCCAGACTTAATCATCAATCCCCACGCAATTCCATCAAGGATGACCGTTGCTCACGTTCTCGAGATGATCGGAGGTAAGGTCGGCTCTCTTGAGGCAAGAAGGATAGACGGCACAGCATTCACTGGAGAAAAGGAGGACTCCTTGCGAGCAGGACTCCTGAGGAATGGATTTAATCATACAGGACGAGAGAATATGATTAGCGGCGAGACAGGCGAGCAATACCCAGCGGAAGTCTTCGTGGGAGTAATTTACTATCAGAGGCTCCATCACTTGGTCAGCAGTAAGTTGCACGCGAGAAGCAGGGGACGAGTGCAAATCCTAACCAGACAGCCCACCGAAGGTCGTGCAAGACAGGGTGGCCTGAGATTTGGGGAGATGGAGAGAGACTGTCTGATATCCCACGGAGCGTCCATGGTCATCAAAGACCGTTTGTTGGACGAGTCAGACGGATGGCCACTGATGGTTTGTAATACACCAAGATGTGGGCATATTGCTTATTACGACTGGAAGAGAAGGACGACGGTTTGCCCTTCATGTGGAGATCGTGCTGATGTTCACTCAGTTCAGACTTCCTATGCATTCAAGTTACTACTAGACGAAATGAAAAGTCTCGGGGTAGCGATGAGACTTGAACTGGAGGATAGAAGATGAGTGCCAAAGACGCAGCAAAGATTCCCAAGAGGATTGAGGCCATTAAATTCACTTTGATGGATCCAAACGAAATTCGTAAGATGTCATCGGTTGAGGTCAAAACAGCTGATACCTACAAAGACGATGGCCATCCCTTCAAACAGGGATTAATGGATCCCAAGATGGGAGTGATAGATCCCGGGGTTAGATGTGAGACATGCGGCAACAAACATGACGAATGCCCGAGTCACTTTGGACATATCGCACTGGAACTGCCAGTAATGCACATTGGGTTCACTAATCTTATCAAGACAGCTCTCAAGTGTACTTGCAATACATGCAGCAAGATACTTCTTCACGACAAGCCAGACACACATCCGGTAGATCCAGAAAAGTCCGAACAGGATTACTACACTGACAAAGTAAAGGATGTAATCATAAAGCATGGGGTCGGCTCTACCGAATTCAAGAACACCATCAAGGATATTGAGAAGGAGTGCTCGAGTAAGAAGAGAACAATATGTATGCACTGTGGTAGTGAACAGGGCAAGATAGTACTTGATAAGCCATCAACATTCAAGGAAAAGAAGGAGAACAAAGGTGAGCACAAACTCAATGCCCGTGACATTAGGGAATGGTTAGAGAGGATACCAGATGAGCACCTAATCTTCCTTGGCATGGACAAGGACGCAGCCAGACCGGAATGGACCATAATGAAGGTTCTTCCAGTTCCTCCAATTACTGTCAGGCCCTCGATTACCCTGGACAGCGGTGACAGGTCAGAGGATGACCTGACTCACAAATTAGTTGACGTACTGAGAATTAACCAGAGACTTAGGGAAAATAGGGATGCCGGGGCCCCACAACTCATCGTTGAGGATCTTTGGGAGCTTCTCCAATACCACTGTACTACTTACTTCGATAATCAGACCAGCGGAATACCACCAGCCCGACACAGGTCTGGCAGGCCCCTGAAAACATTAGCCCAGAGGCTGAAAGGGAAGGAAGGCAGATTCAGAAGCAATCTATCCGGCAAGAGAGTTAACTTCTGTGCTAGGACCGTTATAAGTCCTGACCCTAACCTAGGTATAAACGAGGTTGGAATACCCGTTCAAACTGCCAAGGAGCTGACTGTTCCAATCAGAGTAACCAGTAGGAATAGAGAGCAACTGAGACAGATGATTCTCAGAGGTCCAGATGTACATCCCGGTGTAAATTACATAATCAGGGGAGACAGATTCAGAGTGAGAATAACTGACAGGACTAAGTATATCTGGTCTGGTTTTAGGTGTCTTAACCCCCAGTGTCACTCTGGCAGTGAGGACGAACCGTATACTGGTTACAGGCCAGACCTAAATGAAGTCCTTCCGGCCCCTAATTTCCTTCCAGGATTAATTCTGAAACCTCAGAAGAGGAGAAACTCATTTGGAGAACTAGAGGAAGAATGGGGTGTAGATCTTGAATCGACCCTTTCTAACCTCAGGGGCGAGGATGACAGGGGGCTACCTCTGCCAGAAAATGACCCCAGGGCCGCCATCCATTACAGATGGAAATGGGAAATGGAGCATCCCGGTGAATACCTGCCGGAGCACCTTGAAGTAAACTGTCCACACTGTGGCAGTCCCGAAATAGAGGACGAATACGGAAACTCTGTGGGTACTGATATTGAGGATAGGTTGAGTACATTCGATATCGATGGGAACCCACGACCCGGAGTGGTAGTTGAAAGGCATCTGATTGACGGAGATGTCGCACTTTTCAACAGGCAACCTTCACTCCATAGAATGTCAATGATGGTTCACGAGGTAAGGGTAATGCCAGGTAAGACGTTCAGATTCAATTTAGCCGATTGCACGCCGTACAATGCAGACTTCGATGGCGATGAGATGAACCTACACGTCATTCAAAGCGAGGAAGCGAGAGCTGAAGCCAAGATTTTGATGAGAGTTCAGGAACACATCATCACGCCCAGATACGGAGGTAGTGTAATCGGAGGAATACATGACCATATTTCAGGTGCATACCTCCTAACTCACGGCGACCGGGTGCTACCCAAGAATTTGGTAATGCAGGTATTGGGAGATACCAACTGGGATGGTGAACTACCCCCTGAGATCGAGAAAGACGGAATAACTGGCTACAGGGGCAGTGATGTTCTGAGTCTAATCGTGCCGGATGGTTTCAAGTTGGACTACATCAGCAGAATTGGCGATAATGTCAACGTCTCAAAGGGAGATGTTTCAGGAACAATCGACAAGAGAGGGATCGGTGCAGAGGATGGAAGGCTATTGGACGCAGTCGTACACACGCACGGGCCCGAAGCCGGGGCAGAATTCCTAGATAGAATGACTAGAATGACGATTTCTATCTGCACCTCTCTTGGGTTCACTACAGGAATCGACGATGAGGACCTTCCTCCCGAAGCAAAGGAAGAAATAGCTAAAATCAATCAACGCGGGAGTGATGCGGTCGATGTAGAATTAGAAAAATTCGGCAAAGACGGTAGAAGGTACGAAACACGACCTGGGAGAACACCACTCGAGACCCTAGAAGAGAACATACTGATGATACTCGACGAAGCGAAAACAGAATCAGGTAATGTTGCCAAGTCGTTCCTAGGGTCCGATAACGCCGCGGTTATGATGGCTACCTCTGGTGCGAGAGGGTCGATGGATAACCTTGCGATGATGGCTGGCTCGATAGGACAGCCCAAGGTTCGTGGTAAGAGACTAGAGAGAGGGTATCAGGACAGAGTCTTGGCGCACTTCCCGAGGAATTCCAAGGGAGCACAAGAGAAAGGATTCGTAGGGTCTTCCTTCAAAAGAGGACTTGAACCAACAGAATTCTTCATGCTTTCTGTATCTGGGCGTGAGTCCCTGGTCGATACCGCTGTTAGGACAGCAAAATCTGGATACATGCAGAGGAGACTAATCAATGCGATGGACGATCTGAAAGTCGTTGACGATGGAATGGGTTCAGTCAGAAACACAGCTAACCGAATTATCCAGTTCGAATACGGAGAGGATGGTGTGGATCCAGCCAGAAGCAGAGGAGGAAGGCCATTTGATGTCACAATGGTTCTAGATGAAGCGCTAGGGGGTGAAAACTGATGGTCGTAAAGAGTGCAACTAAAAAGAAGCTAATGGATCTTCAGATTGATGAGGAATACGCCCACAAACTGGCAGATGACAGAAAATGGGACGATGTTAAAGTTCTGACTCCCGGACAAATTGCCCAGATATGTGGAATTGACTCGGGCACAGCCCAGAGGATAAGTGACCTAATGGCCGCCTCCTCAAAATCAGCTAGGAGTGTAGCATCCACAGAGAAAACTGTAGTCAGAAGGAAATCCGCCGCTGCTAGGAGAAGAAGGAAGTCTATGCTACCTCTCGAGGGTTTCGATGATGATTACAAGATGGGACAGATACTTCGAGATGTAGATCATCACGATGAAATCTATAAGCAACTACACACAGCTGCTGTAGAATCAAACGTGACCCTCACCCCTAGGATGATGATGGACCTAACGGAGGGTATAAGGGCCAGGGGAATAAAGAAAATAACCCCCTCAAAAGCAAAGAAAGTGGTTGAATCTGCTCGAGCCTCACTGGTAATGTCCAGGGCTGACCCACACGAAGCTGTTGGAATCACGACAGCTCAGTCAATCGGTGAACCAGGAACTCAAATGACTATGAGGACTTTCCACTACGCTGGTGTTGCGACAGTCAACGTAACGCAGGGATTGCCTCGCATTATTGAAATCGTGGATGCCAGAAAAACCCCAAACACGCCCACAATGAGAATATACCTCAATGAGAAGAACTCGAAAGGAAAGCCTCTGAGAACCAATGAGAAGCTGGTCAGGGAAATCGCTGCTGGCCTTGAGGCGACGACCACTAGCGACATCGCAAACATCGATGTCGAGGTCGCACAGAGATACTTGAGTTTGAAATTGAATAAATCTAACATGCGCCTAAAAAATATGACTGGCGCAGAGGTCCAAGACAAGCTAAGTAGGGCTTTGAGGCTATACATACAAGCAGATTCAGATGACAAACCATCGGAATTGAAGATTATTCCGGGTGTTGCAAAGAAAGATGATCTTGAAACCCTGGCAACTGACCCTCCCACGTACACTGACCTCCTCCAGCTCGAAGATAAAATCAAGAAACTTCAACTTAAGGGCATCAGAGGTATTGTTAGGGCCAATGTACAGGCAGGAGAGAATGATGAGTACTATATTTCAACCATAGGTTCCAATCTTCCCAAGGTGAGCGAATTTGCAGGCATAGACAGGTCTAGGACATACACCAACAATATCAACGAAATTCAATCTTATCTCGGTATAGAGGCCGCTCGTCAGGCGATTATTAACGAGATGTACGACACCCTAGAGGGAGCGGGTCTTGACGTAGACGTTCGACATCTGATTACTGTGTCCGACGTAATGACGAGTAGCGGAGAAGTGAGGGCTATTGGCAGACACGGTGTAAGCGGAACGAAGCACAGTATCCTAGCAAGATCCGCCTTCGAGGTAACAGTATCTCACTTGCTTAGGGCAGGAATTATTGGCGAGAGAGACGAGCTTAGGGGAGTGACAGAGAATATCGTAGTGGGGCAACCAATAGCACTTGGTACGGGTAGCGTTGATTTGTTCTACATTCCAGACGAGGCATAGAGGTGAAAAAATGGATATAACCAGAAATCTAAAACAGGCTTTGAGTACTGGCAAAGTGATATTCGGCCAGAGGGAGACAATGGGCGCATGTTCCAAAGGGGAAGCTAGGCTGGTGTTAGTTGCCGCAAACTGTCCAGAGAATTTCCTCTCTGAAATTGTGGAAACCCATCCAGGAATTCCAGTACACAGAGTTTCGATGGTAAACAGGCAACTCGGAGCGGCATGTGCGAGACCATTCTCAATCAGTGCACTTTGCATAATCGACCCCGGACAGAGTGAATTGATGTCGTTGAACCACAACCTCTGAATACAAATATGCACATATAGCACCGTCTCACGGCGCACGCTTCAAGTCTGTGTGCTCCTTCAGTCCCCCATGGAGGATGCTGTAAGGCAACTACTAATCTCGAGAGGAGTCAGCCTCGCACTCCCAACATACAGCACACACGCTCCGGGTTTCAGCTTACTGGGAATAGCAGAAAGAGTTCCAGAATTTGGGGAAATCAGGGGTGAACCTGTGAATGTCTGGCACGTTCAATCAGATTTATTCCCAGTCAGTATGGCAGAGTTTGAGAGATGGATTGTTGATGCACCTCATGGGAGGCACTGGCTACTTAGTGAGAGAAAACTGCCTGAAAATTTCGGTTCACTGATTCCTAAGGAATCGGAAATTGTGGTTTGGGGGCCAAATAAAATGTCTGTCTGGCTTGGGGAGGCAATTCTCTCAGGCGACCTGAAAGTTGCACCCAAAGAATTGAACCAAAAAGAGGTGAATGTAGATAGTGGCAATGTGGTAACACAAAATCATGACCTCTCGGGTGTTGTAGAGCCGATTGTCGATATCGATTCATGGCTTGTCCAGAGGGGATATGATGGGGCTTTGACTTATCCTGTATTACTTAATTGTAAATTATGGGAAGTTGAGGGAGAGATTGTCTCTCCCTCTGGAAAATCAGAGGGTGACCTTTGGATGATTCTAGAAGATCCATGGGCCTCGACAGTATCGATTTTTGAAGGATTTGATAACCCTTCTTCCCCTCCTAGCCTAAGAGTCCTAGATCCTCCGTCATCAAGATGGAAAGGGGCACAAGAAATGTTATCTGTTTTGCCAACGATACTTGACGTTAGGAGGCAGGGCGAAACTGAAGATGAAGAAGGGTCGGTGAGAAGCATAATGTTAGAATGGTGGAGGCTTGATACGACCTCTGCGAAAATGAGACCAAACCATATTGGATTGCCCGCTTGGGTGGTAAGGGTTGCTGGAAGAGATGACGCTATTCTACATGGAATGAGCGGTAGAACATTCCCGATTGCTTAATTCCTTTGTAGTGACATCAGCTCTTCAGTTGATAGTGTGTCTCCTGACATTAGCTTAGACATCAGATCCGAAACCTCGGTTTTATCGTCAGATACTCCGTCCTCTGTTCTTGCTTCCATCGCCTTTAGTAGATCCTGTATGGAATGAATGCACCTGAGTGAGACTATGTACAGGCTATGTATGGAATCTGCTTCCTTCTTCGACTTAGTGAGCCCTGAATGGGCCGAATTAGCTTGGTCTCTTAGTCTGTCCACTTCCTCCGACAATTCTACCATCAGATCGTGGGCCTCTTGCGCTGCGACAACTGCCTTCTCTACCCTGTTGTGCGCCTCCTCTTGTGACCTTTCCGCACTCCGAACTGCGGACTTAAGGTCGCTTAGCTTACCTCCATCTTTATTGGACGCCTTTGCCTCTTTCAACTCCTGGCTAAGCCTCTTCATTTCTCTAAAGAAACCCTTCTCACTAGCCCCGGTGAATCCCCCTCTTTCGTATTTTCTTTCTAAGGCGTCCATTTTTGCCTTGATCTTCGAAGGAGGGGGGCCTGACCTTCGCCCTGAATTGTCACCGCTTTCTTCCAGTCTGGACAGTATTTCCCTCAATTCTATTCTAATTGATTTGAGCTCATCGGATTTCCCAGCCCTTTCCAGCTTAAGCTCCTTGACTTTTGTATTCGCCTCATCTCGGATATCTTTCTGCGATCTAACTTCTGAAATCAGCTCCTTGACTTGGCGATTGACCTCGTTCCTCGTGTCCAGATATGCCCTGACTTTTGCATTAAGCTCGTCTCTAAGCTCGCGCTTATCCTCGAGGCCTGATTCTAGAGACTCCTTTACGGGAGCGAACACGGTTTTGATTTCATCAAGCTCCAACCGTCTTCCTCCTTATCCCCGAATTTGAACTGACATTTAAGCACATATACCGCTGAATCTCATTCTTCCCTGTTGGTAGCAAGATTCCCCTTTCTTGGGCCTCTTCGAGATACTCCAATCTTCCTTCTCCTTCTGGGTCCGTCAGACGTCGGCTCGGGTGTTGTCACACCTGAGTCTGACTTATTTCCAGCGAGATCAGATAGGCTCCCGGACCCCAGCAATGCATCTAACTCCAAAGTGCTTAGTGAGCCACCAGTTTTGGCCTTAGCTTTGATTTCTGAGAATCTCACTTTTCTGTTCCTGCCTCCAGTTACCCTTTGGTACGACTTAACCCTCGACAAATCTTTACCGAGTTTTTTCCTTTGTCGGTCTAAGGTTTCTAACCGTTTGTCAATCTTAGATATCCTCCTGCTGATTTTCCTGACTTCAGTCCTGTTCGCTTTGTTCCCTTCACCGGCTTCAGATTCAGCTTGATTCTCGAGCCCCTTCCTATCTTTCCTACCCTGGTCTAGTTTCGATGTAACTTCCCTCATTTCTTTGCCCCTTTGGACGTATTCTGAGTGAGCATCTTCGGATTCGGATTTTTTTACAATTGACGCTTGTATTTCGAAGAATCTTCTGAATGCTTCTAATTCTCTTGGTAGGGTGGGTACAGCAGTGAGGTCGTTGTCTATTGTGGTCAGTCTTCTGTGAGTTTCAGAAAGCCATTCCTTCAGGACGTCCATCGGAGGGGGGATCAGTCTGTTAACCTCGTCTCTCCTTTTTCTCGATGAGTCCGCGGACTTTCTGATTTCGTGAAATTTCCTGAGAAGATCCCTTCTTTCAGAATCTGCGCCTTCTATGTCGCCGACGATATTTCTTAGAATTCTAACTCTGTTTACTAGGTCCATCCTCTCAGACCTCAAATCTCTCCTTTCTCCCTCCAGCGACCCCAGGCTACGCTCCAAACCACTTCTGAGATCTTGAATTTGATTTCCATCGAGCTCCTCCAGGTCTTGAAAAGAGCTAGACTCTGTACCTTCAGTCATTCCTCTTCCTCCTTCTTAGCCTTCCTCATCGCAAACGAAGAGGCACCCCCTGACAAAACCCTGTTCATATCGATAAGGAGGTCATCAAAACCGTTGACTTCATCACCAAAACCTGTCGAAATTTTCCCCTCCCAAAGGGATATCGCGTCAGATGACTGTGAATAGAGCTCCTTTGCCCTATCTAATTGCCTCCTGATGTCTCGAATTTCAGCTTGTAGCCCGATCATCTTCTCATACAATGGTTGAGCCTTTTCCACCGCTTTCAGCATTTGCGAGTGAGCATTTTCTGAGGCTTTGAAATTAGAAATCATAATTTTCCTTGAATCAAGATAACTTGCCATTTCTGGGTTGGACTTGCGCCTTTCTTTTAGCCACTTCTCGTTCTCTTCGATCAGCTTCCTTCTTCTCGAAATAAGCCTCCCTTCCTCTTTGTGATCCATAGCCGAAGTTTCTATGGTGGTCTCGATATTATCTAGCTCTTCTAGAAGCTTCATCTTTTTCCACTCAGGATCCAAGTTCACCATTCCCCCACTTTTTGAGAGGGCCTCTACCGACCCTCGAACCTCAATTAGCTTCTCTCTGGCTATGGTTTGGGCTGTGTTCCTGATGTTCTTGTTATCCGCGACAGACTGGTTCGCAGATTTGTGAGCGTCAACAGCTCTCTTCACTCTAGGGGCAAGGCTTTCTTCTTCTGCCTCAAGATTCCTGATTACGTTTGGAAGTTGATCCTCCAGCGCCTTCCATCGGGCCAAAAGGCCTTCCGCTAGCTCCTTTGGTTTTACCTCCATCAACTGCTGGACGTCCATAGTGTTCCCGCCCACCCGGGACCGTCGGTTAAAGGTCACTATGTGACCTAGGAAGGGGTTTGTTTGATACGCCTCCACATCTCGGGTGTTTTGAGGGATGGGAGTGAAGCATACCACAAACTATGCTACGGCAATTGCTTTTCTGCTCATTTTTGCGATGCATGCAACAGCCGATGATGCAGAATCACAGACACTAACAATTCAGGATTCTAGTCTGTGGAGTATCGAAGTAATTGATGAGGCGACCTTCTCCTCTAATGGAAACTTGACCATATCTGACGGAGACTATGTCAGGATTTCCTTGGAGGTCGTTAACAGTGCGGATTACTCTTTAAATGGAACGTGGGGTTTGAAGTTTCTTTCAGGCGACATGTGGCAATCATCGCTAATTCAGAATGGAACATGGCTCCCAAACGAAACCAAAACACCGGAAATAACCATTGGGCCCATGTCCGAAGGGATAGTAATGGTGATTTTTGAAGTTAAAATCAATAACTCTTCAATCAACATTTCAACGGCAAAAGAGATCAGAGTCTCTCCAAATCCCGTAATATTTAGCTCAGCAGGAGACTCCATAATTGCTATTACGGGACAACCTGCATATGTTGGCGACAAATTGACCGCATCAATTCTAGTTAAGAATCAGGGTCAAAAAGAGGGGACGGTTTTTCTAAGACTTAGTCACAACGAATCCTCGTTATCCTACATAGGAGAAAACGTTTCAATAAGTCCCGGATCAAGTAGAGAAGTATCGGTTGACTTTGAATTTCCTACGCTTGGTGAGAAAGAGATGAGATGGGATGTCATCAGTGACATTGGAGGTGTTTCTCTTGAACTAAACGGGTCCCATTACCTCAGGATTATGCCTCAGCAACAAGTCCAATCTGGCGTCCTCTCAAGTGATTGGTCCATTTCCAACGGTGTAGAATTAAACTACTGGATTTCTTTATCAGACGGGCCATCGAGAGATATTGAGGTATCCGTCGGCGAGTACCAAGCTGGATTATTCTCCGAGCTTCAGACATTCTCAATGACGCTGGACCAGGGGGTCAGGAACCTAGAGTTCGAAATTCCTAGCCCTAATCCTAACCTTGACAGAATTAGGATATCTATATCCCCGATAGAATGGACTTCTGGTCCAATTTCAGATTTATACGTGGAACTTACTAGGCCACTCCCAATAATTCAGATATCGTCTTGTACGCAGACACCAGCAATTGTCGATGTCTACGAATCCCTCACCTTGGAATGCATTTTTACGAATGTCGGCAATTCGGACTCACTCCCCGGCGATCTTTCACTGGTCAGGGTTTCTGATGGTATGATTTTTGATGAGGCAGCAAAGAGCTCTGTTTCGATATCTCTTGGTGAAACCAAGGCTATATCAACCTCAATTACCGAATGGGAAAACGAAGGCTCAACCCCTCTCCAAGTGAGGTACAGATCGGGGAACATACTAACCACTGGAAACATCACTATACAGGCCAACCAACTCCCCTCTGATGGATTTGAAGCTCCTTTCGATACGTCTGCTGCTCTGCTTGGCGCTGTATCAGGTCTCGTAATAATGATGATTGCACTGGTCCTTTGGAGGGTGGCAACCGAAAGGACCCCTTCTACAGTCACCGAAAGAGCACCATCACTGTCCAGAATAGAGAAGAGGAGAGAATCGGATAATATTGAAGTTTCCTGCCCTACATGCAAACAGAGATTGAGCGTACCAGGTGATCACGTCGGCAGGGTCAGATGTCCAGCTTGCACCAATAGTTTTGAGGTAGGAGTCAAAAATAACCCTCGCATGCTAGAAGACGAGGTCCCCAAGGATGAACCAACCCTCAACAAAGACGGATTAGAGGATAAGATTCAAATCTCCAAATCGGATACTGACATTCTCACATGTCCATCATGTGAACAGCTACTTAAGGTACCAATTGAGAAAAGACCCGTCATGTCTCGGTGTCCTGCATGTAGGACGGAGTTTAACGCATTAAGGGGCGATTAAATGATTGAATTAAGTGAATTTGAAGAAATGTATCTAAAGAGGATATTCGAGATTTATGATTCAGAGCCAAGTACGATAGTGAAGACGTCTCAGCTAGCCAAGGTAATGGAAGTTAGTAACGCATCCACAACCGAGATGATTCAGAGGCTCTCTGAGAGAGGACTTCTGACCTATATTCCATACAAGGGTTGCAGGCTGACTCCAGAGGGATTCAAAATAGCGGCGCGAATCAAACGGCGCGAAGGACTGCTACAGATTCTACTGTCTGACGTGGTCGGATTTGAAGGTGATGTGGAAGAGGCATCTTGTAAAATGGAGCATGATATGTCGGAAGAACTAGAGAAAGCCCTCGACAGAATGCTGGGCTACCCCGAAAAAACACCAGACGGTAAAAAGATACCCGTAATAGAAAGAAATCTAGATCTGGCATCAAAAAAATACCTTCTTCCCCTCTCATTTATCCCAGTGGGGGCGACTTCTAAGATTGAGGTAATCGCAATGGATGGAACTGAATTGAAAACGCTAGAAACTTTAGGTCTGGAAGTTGGTAACACTATCGTCAAGGAAGAGGATGGTGTAACATACAATGGAAGCCTCTTGAAGCTTAGTGAGACAATCATGAGGAAGATATTGACTAGAATGGAGGGGTAGGATGAATGGTTCACATGATGCAAGCCATGATCTAGATGATCTTGCCGATGATCTTTCTGGAATCGCACCCCCTGCTCCTTCCGTCCCAGTTTCTAATATTCCTAACTCGGACAGTAACTGGATGGATGATACTTTGAGGTCAAAAGAATCGACCCTACTTAGGATTGACAGGCTACTTGTCAGTGGCGGTGCCAGACTTGTGCTATTCCTTCCACTCCTCGCTGTAATGCTTTTAGGAGCAGCACAGTCTTATGGCTCGAATGATACGGAATGGTGGAACGAGACTCTAAGAGATGCAGCAGGGGGATTCTCTCTTGTAAGAACTACGTATGCCGCGGCGCTACTTATCTTAATAGCGGACATATTCCTTCTTTCCATTCTACTAAGGATGATGACCTATACCAGAACAATCTTTCACCACGAGGCAGATGCTCTAACCTCTTCAGGTCTGACTTTCAGGAGCTCACACGGTTATGCAGAAATGAGGGCTACAATCGATGGCTCAATCAGACAAATTACAGCAACCTCATCGTTGATCGTCATTTCCTCTGTCCTGCTGACACTCTCTCTGTGGTTCCCATCAGGGGACGAGGAGGTAAGTCCAGTCTTGCTAGCACTTTCGACCGGATCCCTCCTGGCGGGTCATGGGGTCCAATTAATCTCTGACCGGTCCAGATACAATGCATCTGAGCCTTGGGGCATGCTTGAAGCGTTTTCACCGCCTATTCACCCAGCATTGCTCAGCAGGCCCTTTAATGACGTTATCAAAGCGCATATCGACCCACTTTTGGGAATCAGGATTACCGAGTACCTAAAGACGGTCAGGTCTGAATTGAAAGAAGGTTACACGATGTCCGAATTACAAGAGTCGTTATTATTACTCCTCCATCTGAGAAGGTCGTCTCTGATTTCTGAATCAGAATTTAGGACGAAGCTGGCCACTATGGTGGAGCCAACGGCCATCGATGGCCTATTCAGACACCCCGAGGTAGGCGAAGAAACATGGGACAGGCTTTTGCAACACGCCAGGAGTCAGTGCAAACCATTCTTCAGACTTCATGATAGAATGAGAATGAGAAGAGGGATTAGCAGTTCAGATGGAGGTTTTTGGTTTGACGTGGATATGGAGAATCTTGTGGTCGGACAGGCAAATTTGTTCGCATTCATCCTCAACTCTGGTGACGTGTCAAAAGATTTAGTTTTAAAAATTCAGACTCCGGATTTCAAACCGAACGAATGTGTTTATCGATTACGTTCCGATCCAGTTAATATGGATTCAGACCCATTAAATCCGCCCCTTGTTTCTTCAATGATTCAGGAGATGACGAACAGTACAAGTATTATCTGGCAGAGCCTTCTACCCTCCATCAAGGGCGAGGCTACCGTTACTGTCAGGCTCGAAGACGACTCTGGAAATCTAATCTCAGGGAGAGTCCTAAATGTCCAGGTAGGTAGCGATTTAATAACTCGCACTAGGAGGACAGTGGGGGCGATGTTTATGATTGGGGCACTAATTGCAATCCTTTCCCCTTTGCTTCCGTTTGCGGGCTCTGTTCTGGGACTTCTCTGAGGAGTTCCATTCAATAACGGCTTCCTTCTCGCGAAACTGTGAACGATGACGAACCAAGTCCTGACGATGACCTGAAAAGCAGGCTTCACGCAATGGAGGCGAGACTCAGGAGAATGAGGGATCAGAGGACCTCTCACAACGAGGAAGCTAGAAGGGCAGCGGACTCAAGGAACTCGGTGCAAGAGCAGTCAAGGGAAATTAGGGCCTCCATAGAGGCGAAATTAAATGAACAGAAAGAGGTCAGAGCGAGAGCGAAATCACATCAAAACCAAAGGGACGCCATACAATCAAGAATTAGGGAGATAATTAACAGCAAGAAAGGTAGGAGGAGCGAGGCAGGAAAAGCCAAATCAGACGTAATTGAGCTCTCTGAAGCTTTAGCAGAGATTTCCAACATCGAAAATAAGCTGATGACTGATGGAACATTAACACTCAAAGCGGAGAACAGGCTACTTAGAAAACTCAAAGTTCTCGCATTAAGGAGAGACCAACTGTTGCCGAAAGCCGCAGAGTTCGAAGCCATAAACATAGACCTTGGGGACTTGGAAAGCACAATTCAAACACTCAAAGCAGAAGCCGATTCCCAACACCAAGAAATGATTAGGGCGCACGAAGAAGCGGACATTATTTGGGAAGAAGTAAAACCAATGTTGGAAGAAAGGGACTTTTTGAGATCTGAAGGCGACAGATTACACTCTATTTTCGTCGAATCAAAAGAACTTGCAAATTCAGTTCATGCCGAGATAGAGATCTTACTAAAGGAAGTAAATGAAGCAAGGGATGAAATGAAGGCCAGAAGAGAAGAAAGGGCAAGGGTCATCAGAGACCACAACGAGTCCGTCAGAAACGCCCTGAAGACACCAGACAAAGACGAAGTGCTGGCAGACTCACTAACAGACAGACTTCTTTCTGAGGGTTCCCTTACTTTGGGTGGTTCGATGTCTGGAGACCCTCAAGCATCCCCAAATGCTATTTCCTCTCTTCCCGAGAAAAGGAAAAAGTCCAGAAAGATAGGCTCTTTCAGAAAGCCCAGGAAGTGACCTACCAACCTCTCTCTTCTAGCCTGACATCCAGACTTTCAATCTCCAATCCCGGCATTGCTTCTCCAACCATGGAGCACGCTTCAGAAACTACTTCAGGGTCATTAAAGTGATGGGCTGCAAGAACTATTGCTTCCGCGGTTAAGGATGGATCAGAGCTTTTGAATATTCCAGATCCAACAAAAATTCCATCCATTCCCCTGTTCATCATAAGGGCGGCATCTGCGGGAGTAGCTATTCCCCCCGCGGAAAATGTAACTACAGGTAAGCGTCCAATTTTAGCTACCTCATCCAGCAGTGAGCCTATTTCTTCTCTAACTTCGCCTATCGTTCCAAAGGGCGTCTCACCATTCGGCATTTTCTCAAGTGACAAATCGAATGATGAGGCATCATTCATTCTTTGGAACCCCTCCATGATTACATCTACCATGTTTTGCTTATCCTGCTCATTTGCCGCTTGAACATGTTGGATTTCAGCCCTCACCAATCTAGCGTGTTGAACCGCACTAACCACATTTCCAGTTCCAGCTTCCCCTTTTGTCCTTATCATGGCAGCACCTTCAGATATTCTTCTGACGGCTTCTCCAAGGTTAGTGCACCCACAAACAAATGGTATGGTAAAGTTCTTTTTGGGGATATGGAAAAACGGATCAGCAGGGGTTAAGACCTCGGATTCGTCTATCATATCGACGCCCAAGCTCTCCAAGACGCGCGCTTCACCATCGTGGCCAATCCTAGCTTTGGCCATCACGGGGATGCTTGTTGTTTCTATTATTTCTTTTATCATGTTGGGATGACTCATTCTAGCTACGCCTCCCATAGCCCTGATGTCTGCAGGCACCCTTTCGAGTGCCATAACTGACACTGCGCCAGCATCTTCAGCAACGTGCGCCTCTTCAGGAGTCACTACATCCATAACGACACCCCCTTCTTGCATTTTGGCAAAACCCCTCTTCAGGAGTTCGGTACCATATCGCATTTTAGTCAGGTCGAGTGTGCTACTCATGGAAGTTCCCGTGACTGGCCACTGATGAACCTATGTAATAACAATTTTAACAATCAGGCGAGAACTGGGGAATCTCCTTCGGCTGTGGGCAGATTGGGAGCTTCCCCTTCATTCCTATCGAGCCATTCTTCATCGTCATCAGGTAGGTCTGTATCAGCGTATATTGCGTCTACGGGACACTCAGACACGCATGCAGCGCAATCGATGCATTCATCGGGATCTATTACAAGGTAGTTATCAGCTTCCCTGAATGCTTCAACAGGACAGACAGAAACACAATCTTGGTATTTGTGATCGACACAAGCAGATGTAACGACGTGAGTCATAGATTCACATGTCATTACAGTGCATAAGAAACCTTGTATTGGAGGGAAATTTGTTTAGGTTTCCCTAAATTTTTTTGAGCTACACCATGCCATAAATCAAGTCTGTAATCACATCCTCAACCAGACTTCCCGGGTATGATTCAATCTTGAATTTTCCTTTTACTGAAGATTCCCTTCCTTCAGGGTTAACCAGCCTGACTTCCCCCCTCACGAGCCCGGATAATGAAATTCTGATGTGTAGGTTTTTTTCATCATCGACTCTCTTATCCAACCCTTCTTCAAGCAAAGAGATGTGAACTTCTCTTCCAAGTCTTCTCAAACATTCGAATGCCTTCTTCTTTCGGTTTAGAGTGACCAAACCAGTATTCATTACCGGGCCATGGAAAGATTTCTGTTTTGACCACTCTACGCTTTCCTTCGAGTCACACAGCCAATCCAGAGACGCGTCGATCAAATTTAGATCGTCCAATGCTGTCGCGTGGACTCTCCACTCGGCCCTCAGCACGCCCATGTTACCCCGAGAGGTATGTGATTGATAGTCGCTTACCCAAGCTAGTGTTGCTGGGGCCTGTTTCAAATACTATGTGTGGGTCGCAGGGATGCAAACGGGGAAGCCCCCGATGATGAGGTCGTTGTAATGGCAAAGGGAGCAAAGGCGAGAGCAGCGGCACGCAGGCAGAGAGATAAGTGGAAGTCTAAGAGATGGTACTCCATCAGGGCTCCTAGGAATCCATGGTCATTCAGGGTTATTGGAGAAACTCTCGCCGAAGAGCCAGAAATGCTTGTAGGAAGGAACTATGAAATCATGCAGAATGAGTTAGACGGTGACTTTTCTAAGATGCATGTCAAAATAAGATTCAGAGTTACTGAGGTCCTTGGCAATGACGCCATTACCGAATTCATAGGACATCAAATGATGCAAGACCACGTTAGAAGGCAGGTAAGGAGAGACAGAGGTAAGATTGACGATACTGTAGATGTAGTAACCGAAGACGGTTTCTATGTACGATTCAAACCACTTATTCTTAGCAGAGAAAGAGTCAAATCGAGTCAGAAGAACCAGATAAGGTCAATCGCCAGAGACGCAATTCTGAAGGCGGGAGCCTCATCAACTTGGGTAGCGATGCAGAAATCGGTCATGGATGGTGAACTTGAGGCAATGATTAAGGAAGAAGCGTCAAAAATTAGCCCCATCAGGATGGTTATGATTAGAAGAACACAACTTATACAATCGGGCGTCACTATAGACGACGGACCCACTCTTGAACAAATCAAAGCTGATGAAGAGGCTATTATGGCTTCAGCGAAAGAAGAAGAGATGGAAGGCCCCCACCTAGACGAGGATTCGGATGAGATGACCGACCAGAATCCAAGCGAAGAGGGACCAGAGGACGAGGTTGAAGTTGAAGGAGAGGAAGCTATCGATTATGGGAGTATGACTGTACCTGAATTGAAGGCTATTCTGAAAGAAGCCGGCAAGCCAGTATCCGGGAAGAAAGCGGATTTAATCTCCAGAATTTTGGAGTGATAAAATGCCCCGCATTGCGGTGATTTGCGGTACGGGAATGAGCGACTTATCTGGTGAATTTAAGGTTCTCAGGCCAAATACCACTGTCAGAATAGAAACCGATTGGGGAGATGTACCTGTTACACTATCTCACCTTTCGGAAGGTTCCGTGGCTGTATTAGACAGGCATCATTCACCGGGTAATTCTAGAACACCCCCTCACATGATAGAGCACCGAGCCAATGTCATGGCTCTGAAGAGCCTTAATCCTGATATTCTCATGAGCGTAAATTCCGTAGGGTCGATGAGAAATGATATGCCCCCTGGAATTATTGGGATATCCTCTGACGTCCTAGATTTGTCAGTCAGGCCATGGACTTTCTACGATAGGGACGCCGTACACTATGACAGGACATCAATCTTTGACAACCGAGCCATGGATATTTGCTCAAGGTCGCTGAAACTCTCTCAGGGTTCATGCCCTGAAGGCATAACTGTCGCACAATGCGTGGGGCCACAGTTCGAATCCCCCACTGAAATCATTGCTCTGGAAAAACTAGGAGCAGATACAGTCGGTATGACCCTAGGTCCAGAAAGCAGACTTGTCTCTGAAATTGGAATCTCATACGTTGCATTGGCATGTTCTTCAAATTGGGCTGCAGGAAAGGATCCTCAAAACCCAAAAAATCCCATAAGCCATCATTCTGTGGATAAACTTGCTTCAACAATGAGATCCCGTGTATCTGCTTGCGTAACTTCTCTTCTCAAAGAATTTCGACCTTCACAATCTCAAAGTTGATTTCCATACTGTAAATCCCACCCTCATGGAGAGGAAGACTAGTGTTGGAGATTGGGTAGTTGATGATGTAGGGTCTACACCAGATGGATCGTGGGAGACTATGATGCAGAGGGTGGCTATTTTTCATGACAAGCATTCATTCAGTAATGTTGAAAATAATGGCCACGATATGGGCTACAGATTGGCTTTGACTGTCGAAGAGCTAGGAGAGCTATCTGCGGCTATAACCAAGGGGAAACCCAAAACAGAGGCAGCAGAAGAGCTAGCAGATTTACTAATCCTCATACTCGGACACTCATTGGCTATGCAAGTTGATTTGGAATCCGAGTTTCATAAAAAAATGAACAAGATAATGAAAAGGGAATCCAAGAGGGGCGGCCTTGGAATCAGGGTTACTGAGTACAAAGATTAGGAATCCACAAGTTTCTCAAGTTGAGGAGTACTTAGATGGATACCAAACTCGTCTTGCAGGTTATATGCTGCCATATTGATTTCATTTCGTACTTGAAGGAGTTGGTATGGCTTGTCTAAGACATAAGTAAGCCTCCAAATTACGGCATTGTTGGAGTTCTCCCTTATGGTAATTTTTGGCTCTCTTAAGATATCAAGGGAGGAGCTTGTATCTGAAACGCTTTTGTAGACAGTGTTAAGATAGCTTTTCACGTTTTCACTGGGGATGCCGTATCCAATATGAAATTCTACAAAATCTCTGAATGGCCCTCCCTTGGATTTTCTTAGATAGTCAGTTCTGTACTGCAGAAGACTGTAATTTGGTATCTCTATGTCATGTCCTTGGGCTAGGTCCCTAATTCTGGTCTGCAAGCCTCTAATCTCCAAAACAATCCCGAGAATGCCGGCTTCGGGTATCGATATCACGTCCCCTCTCTTAGCACTATTTCCGCCAATGACTAGTATCCCGCTAAGAAAATCCCTGAGCCAATAGTCCTTTGTGGTGAACACAATCAATGCAAGAAACCCAATAACACCGGTAGTTTCCAGAAGGCCAGTGATGTCCCAAACATTGATCAGTCCTATTACGACAGTCATCACGATTACAGAAAAAGCAACCAATTCCAGAGTCCTGGAGGTAGGGGTCTCTACCTTTCTGTTGACTCCCATTACCTCTATGTCTTCTCCGTATCTCGAGAGAAGTAAAGCCTCGATGGCGTTGAAAATCAGATATGACGCCAAAAGGGTTAGAGATGTCCTACTGACCTTATCTGCAGGAAAACCATCGTTCACCAAAACTAATGAAGCGATGAAAGAGATAAAAACTAGTAAATTGAACAGGTGTAGAAGCCTGGTTCTTGCTTTGATAGTGTCCTCGTCTATATCCCTGTGATGTGATACAATGCTGTTTGAGAAAAAATAAACAAAGATGTTGAATCCAAATGTAAAATATTCAATGCCAGCGAGGTCTGCTAGCCTTTCTGTCAGAGAATCCAATATTTCATTCATAAGAGGTGGTTGGTGCTTCAATGAATTAAGATATTCCCTAATTTTAGATTTTGAGTCCCTTCTTCATAGATTCTATAGATAATCCAGATATCCAAAGACTGACAGCAATTCCTCCAAGCTGGAATAATAATCTGACAATATGGCCTCTAGGAGAAAGCGATTCCCCCCCTCCCAATTCCACATCATAAATCCACATGTACAAGTTAGCTGGGTACAGAAGCACAAGTAGTAGAGCACTTGAAACCCCTGCTCTTTCCCTGTAGTAGGTACCGTAATCAAATATAATTTCGAACCCGGAAATAATCAGTCCTAACCCAACTAATATCTCCGCTACACCACTAATCAGCACCCAGAAACTTGCATATCCCATTATCGGTGGTACGATAGGCTCGAACCATTTTGTATCTGTGAAATGTAGTACCCCGACATAGAACAGGAAACAGCCCCCAACTATTGCGGACACCCCTTTCGCGACGTTGATGATAAAGTAAGGGTCCATTTATCTCCGCTTCCACACAGAATATGATGTCTGAAATTCGTTTTCCTCATCTATTTCAGTCTCTTCCAACTTCTCTTCTATCCATTTTTCCCGGTCCCAATCGGGGAAAAAAACACTTCCGCTGTTTGAGGTTTGTACAGTTGTCACATGAAGTTCGGTCACATGTTCCAGAAACATTTCGTAAATTTGCCCACCTCCGATAATCCAGCATTCATCGCATCCGTCTGCATACGCAATCTCAATCGCCCTTCCGGGATATATTGCATTTTCTGCTTCTTCATGCTCCCACCCAGTATTTCTAGACATCACAATATTCAGCCTCCCGGGCAAGGGCCTGAATGAGCCTGGCAGGGAATCCCATGTTTTTCTGCCCATGATTACCGCATTGAATCCTTCTCCTTCGGTAAGCCTCTTGAATCTCAATAAATCCTTGGAAAGCCTCCAAGGAAGACTTCCGCTCTTTCCTATGCAACCAGTCTCATCCATAGCCACAATCATTGAAATCTTCATTTTATCAACTCATACTGAAATTGGTGCTGGTATGTGTGGATGATGTTGATAATTTTCAATCATTATGCAAGAATAATCAAAATCATCTATCGAGGATATTTCATCTTTCAAACTCAAAGTGGGCAGTGGCAAAGGATCTCTACTAATCTGTTCGCGAGCTTGTTTAACGTGATTATTGTATAGATGGCAATCTCCCCCAGTCCAAATGAATTCACCGGGTTCCAAACCACAAACTTTGGCCATCATGCATGTCAGTAGACTGTAAGAAGAAATATTGAAGGGGACGCCGAGAAATGCATCCGCACTCCTTTGGTATAGCTGGCATGACAGTTTCCCTCCATTCACATAAAACTGGAAGAAAGCATGACAGGGCATGAGTGCCATCTCGTCTAGCTCCCCAACATTCCATGCAGAGACAATAATCCTCCTACTGTCGGGATTCTTCTTTATCATCTCTACTGCATTACTAATCTGGTCGATTACCCTCCCATCTGTCGATTCCCATTTTCTCCATTGCTTCCCATATACAGGGCCTAAATTGCCATTCTCATCTGCCCACTCGTTCCATATCCTTACCCCGTTCTTTTGCAGGTATCCAACATTGGTCTCACCTGATAGAAACCACAATAACTCATGAACAACACTAGGCCAGTGCACTTTCTTTGTTGTTACAGCAGGGAGGCCAGCCGATAGGTCAAACCTCATTTGATGTCCGAAAATAGAAATTGTTCCAGTACCGGTCCTATCCCCCTTGGGAACTCCTTCGTCTAGGATGCGCCGTAGGAAGTCCAAGTACTGGTCCATGAGTTTACGCAGACATGACAGTCCTTCAAGGATGCGGAAGTCAAGGAGCCCCCATAGATTCGATGGTCGCCATCAGTTGATCGGTAAATTTCCTATATAGGACTTTCAAAATAGAAGTTTTCCCGTGTTCATCTATATCGACTAGGTTCCCCAATTGGGAGCTTGTAAAATTTCCACCACTCTCAGATCCTAGCCACTCCCCAAACGTAACAGGCTCCCCAATATTAACCTCGACCCTCTTCCAAAACCGTATAAAATTGGCACCCGGGGGCATTACTTCTCTAGAACCTATTATGGAGATCGGAAAGACTGGTACGTCTGGGAAGCTGGCCGCGATTCTAGCGACTCCAGTTTTCCCACGTTGCAGGTATGGTGGATTTGCGTTCCTAGACCTAGTCCCCTCCGGAAATATCCCTAGTGCGTATCCCTTTCTTAGGACATCGTGAGCTCGTGATAGTGCGTCTTTCGCACCTTCTGACCTAAGAGTTTCAATCATCCCATTGCTTTTCATAATGAATCTGTTGGGCTGTTTTTGAAAATGCCCCTCCTTGGCAAGATAGAAAACCTCTCTTCGCGCAGCAAGAATTTTGAAAACCGGATCTAGATTTGAGGTGTGGTTGGAAGTCAGGATCATTGCCCCCTTTCTGGGCAAACGCTCTAGCCCGGTATAACTGATGTTAAATGTGAATCTGACTATCGGACTTAGGTATCTCAACAAGAATACATACATTATGGGGATGGAAAAATCGTCTTTGGTTCCTCCAATATCGGAAATATCCGAGAATCTAACAATGTCCTCTGAGCTAAGCTCGGGCATACACTTCCGTGAACGAACCTCGTTTCACTGTTTGGTATTCGATGACAAGTATTCTAGACATTTGCCCCCTCCCGTGTTTCATGCAGCGCCGAGGCATGGTTGCATCATCCCTAATTTTCTTGATGATATTTCCATTCCTGGCTTCTCCCGTTGCCGCAGAATGGAGTGAAGATACATGGTTGAGGAATGTAATCGGACCAGAGAGGCTTGAAAATGGTGATGAGTTTGGTTGTCATGGGTACGAGGGTGTTTCCATCTCAATTGACGTTTGGGCCATCGATGAATGCAAAAACTACCTCATGGAGAACACAGTCGCGTCTAGATGGGGGGCTGCGCCAATATCGTTTGGAGTCCCAGGGCAGACAATAGATCAGACAACAGCCTCCAACTTGCTTTCATCAGGTTTCAAGATAGTCGGGGATATGTTAGATGATGCCCCAGAAGGATTGATATCCGTCGAAAGAAATGGGGCCAGCCTAGAAAAAGGTGTAGCAGACACCTCCCTGATTGAAGCAATAGATGATGACTCCTTGATAAGTATATACTGGAGGGCTAGAATAGACGACCTAAGAGTAAGAGAGGATAAGAACGTAATCTTGTGGTTGGAGGAACAGGACTTTTGGTTTACTACCTGGGGAGAGTGGAACTTACATCGACTCTCCTCCATTAATACTTCCTTGTCCACTGACGGTTCGACGATATATTCTGTATCTGGGAAAAATGATAATACTTGGCTGGTTCCAGGTACTTCGCTTATCCAACTCGATACTGAAGTTTCCGGCGTATTCTACTCTAATGGAGACTCATTCCCAGTGATTTCTTCAGAATCAAATAAGCTGGAGATTGGTTGGAGGAGTGTTGAGGGGGGATTATTACTTACCCAATATCCAGAGACCTCAATAACCATCCAACTTGAAGAAACTCCCGTATCATCCTCGATTGAGCCTGTTGTAACATTCAACGGCCTACGAAATTCAGTGACTATCGTGGGACATCATACGACTAATCTTTTCCAATGGTCCTCAGATTTTCAGGAGTCCTCCTTGACCTTTACTTGGTTAATCGAAAGACCTTCAGAGGAAGAAATTGACTGGGCTCTGCCAGTGTTAGCAGTGGCTACATTGATTGCTGTTCCTATCGCCGTCAAGAGAGCGATAGAATCAGACAGCATCAACGATTAGACTACGAAATTTCTGGTCCGGAAACTTTGACTCCATTGTCCCTCATCAGATTCAATATTGATACCAGTACATCTCTGGGCAAACTCTCGGGAGCGTGAACCCCTGGCGGTAACATGTCGGGATTTTTGAGCCATGATAAGATACATCCTAAGGTAACCAATCCTGTAGTTCTGGCCATTGAAGAATCTCCTCCTGAACCACTGTCGGTAATCTCCCACCTCATAATCCCCCCCTCAGAATCTGCCGCAAAAACCTCCATCCATGTGAATTCAGGCTTTTCGTGTTTAAATGACCATTCTAACAATAGGTCTTCATCATCCAAATTCCCCCTATCCCTTTCCTCTATGAATTTTTGAATATGCCCCGGCCACCTAACTGTGTACTCAGACATCTCTTCTGCCGGAATACTTGTCAAAACTGAGCGAAGGCCGTCCGTAAGGAATGCTTCCATGTCCCCCCTTCCCTCGACTGAGAAAATGTGTCTCTCCGAGAGAGCTGGGATTTCAACTATACGAGAATCCCTAATTACTCTAGCAGGACGAGTGTACTCTGCAATTACATCCTTTGGGGAGAATGGCGCCATATATTTCCACTCTCCCTCGGGATTCACTGGATTCCCACCAACTCTGATTTCCACCTTACTTAGAGCTCCCATTCTTCTGGAAGCTTCTGACAACAACATATTTGACAATCCCGGAGCGATTCCCACATCCCAAAGAATCCTCGCGCCCTTTCTTTCATATTCCCGGGAATGTAGATCAGGAGTATTCTCACTAAAGCTCAGGTCGACGATAGGCCACTGTCCGTCTGAAAGTCTCAAATTTAAATCATGTCCAAGTTCCCCGGGCAACATATTCACTACCAAATCCACATTGCCATATTCAAACAAGTCAACTTCAAGGGCGTTTCCTGTATGAGTCGTTAGACAGGGATGTTTCAGGGCTTCGTGCGGATTGAGATCATGTACATGCACACGAAATCCCAATTCTGCTAATTTCCTAGCTACATAAGATCCCACAAGCCCCGCACCAAAGCAATGAACTGTCCTCATAGCCCACCGTCACCGACGCCCTCTATTGCACCTTCGGTTGGATAATTTAAGATGAATTCCTGCGATGACTTGATTGAGTGGTTTATATTCCAAGGCGCATGGACGGGGACAGGGCCATTGACCCATGGTCATCGGAGGGAGAGACGGATTACTCTCGGATAGTCCAAAAGTTCGGCTTACAGAAGGTAGACCATTCAATGCTTCCAAATCCCGGAATGCTACACAGAAGAGGCATAGTATTCGCACACAGGGATTTGGATGTGGCCTTACGGAGTATCAGAGACGGATCATCCCTGGGAGTCCTGACTGGGTTGATGCCAAGTGGAGGTATGCATTTGGGCCACAGTATGGTTATAGAACAAGTAAAGTGGTTTCAGGAACAAGGCGCTGATGTCACCGTAGCAGTGGCAGATCTCGAGGCACTTGCCACTAGGGGAATCGGTCTGTCCGACGGTAGAAAAACTGCGATTGAAGAATACATATTGAATTACGCAGCACTGGGTTTGGACCCCTCCAAGTCAAGCGTTTATTTCCAAAGTTCAAGACCTGAAGTCCAGAGATTGGGATTCAAGTTGGGGAGAAGAACTAATCTTTCAGAATTCGAGGCTATTTATGGATTCACTGGCGAGACAAATTTAGCTCATGTACAGGCCCCGATGGTACAGGTTGGGGATATTGTGCACCCTCAATTAGAGGAGTTCGGGGGCCTCAGGCCAATCGTCGTGCCAGTAGGCATAGATCAGGACCCACATCTAAGACTTACCAGAGATATTGTCGCCAAGACGCATTGGTTCAATATCAATTCAAGAAAGGCAGGTGGCCTCACTATTTCCCTCTCGATTCAAAATCATAATTCAGAAATTTTTGGTGTGGAAAAGGGGGGGAAAATCAACAGAGAAGTCAGGGCCGATGTTTTCAGAAGGATCACGAAAATTATTACCTCACTAGGCTTTGCTGATTCAATATCTAATCCAAAACATGGCACTCTGGATGTACCAGGTGCCACAAATTCCGATAGAAGTCTGATTAGATCAAAATTACTCGAATTGGAAAGGGATATGGGGGGTTTAGGGCTGATGCCCCCTTGTTCCACTTATCATAGATTTGCTCCTGGGATGACCGGGGGAAAGATGTCATCCTCCAAACCCGAAACCACCATATTCATGAATGACACATACGATTCTATGGCAAAGAAAGTCAGAAGAGCAGTAAGCGGTGGGAAGTCTACTGTTGAAGAGCATAGGAGATTAGGAGGGGACTGTAGCCAAGACGTGCCATTCCAGTACTTAGAATTCTTCTTTGAAGAGGATGATTCTGCAATTTCTGAAATTAAGAGAGAATATGAGAGTGGTAGAATGCTTGCAGGTGAAATGAAACAACTGTGTACAGATAAGGCGGGAGAATGGTTAAGCGATATCTCAGAGAAAAGGGAACTCTGGAGAGGGAATCTCGATGAATTCCTAGCTCCAGACTCTAACTAATCTCATCATTTCCTATATCAAAAACAGGGTATAACGGACCAGGGTCCAAACCCTTGGCTTCTTCATCAGAAATCTCAGCTGAGACCGCGTCTTCATGGAGTATCTGACTATGTCCAACAGGATCAAGCAGTTCCAGAGTAACAATCTGACGAGCGTCCTTTACGGATTCAATCCTCCCGAGAAGATCGTCGCACTTCTCTAGCGTAACATCCTCTTTATCTCTCTCTGCTTGCTTCCTGATGGTTCCTATCGCCATACAAAATCTCTCCAATACCCCCTCGACATTGGAGATATAGCCAGTGGAACTGGATCCTGGTGAGACCTCTAATCCAAGCTCAGAAATTCTTACTGTACAAGATGACGATCTAACCACTCTGGCACTGATGTGGCCTCTATTTGTGATTACCAACTTCCACATTCCCGCTTTTTTTCCCTCGGCTGGTATGAAATCTGTTACTCTCCAACCACAACTGGAGCATGACATAGTGATTTGGGTGTGCTCTCCAAAGTAAGGTATCTCAGAGCTATGCGCAAGCATCCTGAGCGAATCCTCTGTTCCACAAACAGGGCATGATTGTTCTACAGCACTCTCCATATCGACCCTCAATTGTTAGACGAACTTGAAAAAGTGTAAGGCAATAACAACAGCCTTTTGTCACCTAGCCTTAGTACCTCGCCGGAGATGTCATCTTCTACGAATCTTTGAAT
>CETK01091885.1_pt1 | contig 47781 bp, 46 predicted proteins | sample 361431 | NCBI WGS metagenome assembly CETK01 (sample SAMEA2622452, study PRJEB7988) | marine metagenome | biome: marine biome (ENVO:00000447); feature: surface water layer (ENVO:00002042); material: "saline water (ENVO:00002010), including plankton (ENVO:xxxxxxxx)" | depth 5 m | reverse complement strand
CAAAAATCATCCCAAATCAATTTGTAAAGGCTCATCAATGCATCAGAAATTCTATACTTACTGTAATGATCGTCTATTGCACTCAGTGTCTGATGAAAGAGGTTTTTGTACCATTGAATGGCGGCCTTATTGAGTGCAGGCATTTTTTGGTTTTCATTCACCTCCCAACCCTCTACCAAACGGTAGGCATTCCAGATTTTGTTGGCAAAGTTTTTGCCTTGCTGACATAGGCTTTCATCAAACAAAAGGTCATTTCCTGCAGCAGAACTCAGCATCAAACCTACTCTAACAGCATCGGCACCAAATTCTTCTATCAAAGCAAGAGAATCAGGTGAATTACCCAATTGTTTGGACATTTTTCTACCTTGATTGTCTCGAACCAATCCGGTCAAATAAACATTCGAAAAAGGTTTTTCCTGTCTTAATTCATATCCCGACATGATCATCCGAGCAACCCAAAAAAATAAGATGTCAGGACCGGTGACCAAATCCTGTGTAGGATAATAATAATTGATCTCAGGATTGTCAGGCTCAAGCACCCCATTAAAAACCGAAATGGGCCAAAGCCAAGAAGAGAACCAGGTGTCCAATACGTCTTCGTCTTGACGCAAATCAGAGGGTTTTAGAGTAGCGTCTCCAGAGGCGGCCTTGGCCAGCTCAAGAGCAGTTTCTTTGTCTTTGGCAACAACAAATTGGGAATTGTCTATGCCGTAGTAGTAAGCAGGAATTTGCTGACCCCACCACAACTGTCTGGAAATATTCCAATCTTGAATATTTTCCATCCAATGGCGATAGGTGTTTTTAAACTTTTCAGGTACCAACCTCACTTCTTTACTTTCCAAAACTGCTGCTATAGCAGGTTGTGCCAAACCCTCCATTTTGAGGAACCACTGATCCGACAGTCGAGGTTCGATCACGGCTTTGGTTCGTTCTGATGTCCCCACCTTGTGGCGGTGGTTTTCCTTTTTGACCAATTGACCGGACGTTTCCAATGCCTTGGCTATTTTTTTTCGGGCCACAAAACGATCCATCCCCTCTAATTCCAAACCATAGTGGTTTAATGTAGCATCATCATTAAAAATATCAATGACTTCCAATTGGTGTTTTTCACCTAAGGCTTTGTCATTAAAATCGTGGGCAGGGGTCACCTTAAGACAACCTGTGCCAAATTCCATATCCACATATTCGTCTTCGATGATTGGAATCTCTCGATTGGCAATGGGAACAATTAACTTTTTTCCTTTTAAAGCAGCATAACGTTCGTCCTCAGGGTGAATACAAACTGCCGTATCCCCCAAAAGGGTTTCGGGACGGGTGGTTGCTATGATTACTTTTTCGTCGCTATCCACTACAGCATAGGCAATATGATACAATTGTCCGTCTTGTTCTTCATAAATGACCTCCTCGTCGGAAAGTGTGGTTTTTGCCTCAGGATCCCAATTGACCATACGGTAACCCCTGTATATTAATCCCTTATTGTAGAGTCTAACAAAAGTATTTGTTACTGAAGTAGACATGTCCTTGTCTAAGGTAAATTTTGTGCGATTCCAATCACACGAACAACCTAGTTTTTTGAGTTGATCTAGAATCACACCTCCATACTCATGCGTCCAGTCCCAAGCGTGTTTTAAAAAAGCCTCACGAGACAATGTCGATTTTTCGATGCCTTGTTCTTTAAGTCGAGCCACCACCTTTGCCTCTGTAGCAATAGATGCGTGGTCGGTACCGGGAACCCAACAGGCATTGTATCCTTGCATTCTAGCACGACGGATGATGATGTCTTGTAGCGTATTATTCAACATATGTCCCATATGCAAAACTCCGGTGACATTGGGAGGGGGAATGACAATCGTATAGGGATCTCTATCGTCTGGAGTGGAGGAAAAATAATCCTTCTCCATCCAATAGGAATACCATTTTTCTTCAACGCTTTGGGAAACAAACTTTGATAGAATCTGCATGAGTGTTGGTCAGCCTTTAAAATGCTCGACAAAAGTAAGCACCCTTTTGAAATTATAAAAACTCTGACGGTTTTGGTTTTCTTTTTAAAGTTGTAAATTTATAGAATAGTATTTACAACAATGAAAAAAGCAATCCTTTTTATTTTATTTATTTATACTCCTCAATTATTGAGTGCTCAAGCTTCAGGCCCCATGATTAGTTTTGATACGGAAACCTTTGATTATGGTGAAATTACCAAAGGCAGCGATGGGGTTCGAACTTTTACCTTTGAAAATACAGGAGATGCTCCGCTTGAAATTCAAGGGGTTAGGTCCAGTTGCGGTTGTACCATCCCCAAAAAACCCGAGGCACCTATTGCTCCGGGAGAGAAAGGAGAAATTACAGTAAGATATGACACCAATCGCGTTGGAGTATTCAGAAAAACCATCACCGTAAATACTAATGTCTCTTCTAACTCGATCATTGCGTTGAAAATTAAGGGTAACGTATTGGCCAATTAATTTTTAATCCTTATTTGAGATTGAGGGCTTTTTTTTGAATATTTGCAGTCACAAATTTTAGGATGCCAAAACTTTCCAAAAAAGGGCAAGATTTGCCCTCGTCTCCCATCAGGAAACTAGTCGTTCATGCGGATGAAGCCAAATCCCGTGGAATAGAAGTTTTACACCTTAACATTGGGCAACCCGATATTCAAGCACCCAAAGAAGCCATGGAAATAGTGAAGGATCACGATTTCAATCTACTGCCTTACGGTTCCTCTCAGGGGTCTTTATCTTATCGTGCACAACTATGCCAATATTATCAACATCACGATATTTCGATAAAACCGGATGACATTATCGTAACTACAGGAGCCAGTGAGGCTTTATCTTTTACCCTCAATGTAATTTGTGATGCAGGGGATGAGATCATCATTCCCGAACCTTTTTATGCCAATTATAATGGATTTGCAGCTGCATCCAGTGTTGAAGTAGTTCCTGTGGTTTCTCACTTTGAAAACCAATTCGAATTGCCACCTATAGAAAAATTAAAAGAGAACATCAATGACAAGACCAGAGCAATAATGATATGCAACCCTAGCAATCCAACTGGTTATCTGTATACCGAAGAAGAAGTTAAATCCTTGATTGATCTCGCAGTAGAAAACGATATTTTTATCATAGTTGACGAAGTCTATAGGGAATTCATTTATACTGAAAAGCCTCACTACTCTGTTCTAAAATCAGAAAAAGCAAGCCAATATGCTGTGATGATCGATTCAGTTTCTAAACGATATAGCCTGTGTGGTGCAAGGGTGGGATGTATGATTTCCAAAAACAAAGCTTTGATGGCTACTGCACTTAAATTTGCACACCTTCGTTTATCTCCTCCTGCCCTGGCACTAATGGCAAGTGAAGCTGCTATCTCAGCTCCTTCCTCCTACCTGGAAGGTGTCAAAAAAGAATATGAAAAGAGAAAAGATGTCACCATTGCAGCCCTAAAAAAAATTCAGGGTGTGGAAGTGTCCAATCCCATGGGAGCATTCTATTGTATCGCCAAACTCCCCGTTGATAGTGCTGAAGACTTTTCCAAATTTCTACTTACCGATTTTGAAGACCGAGGACAAACCGTGATGTTTGCCCCTGCTGCCGGATTTTACTCCTCTTCCGAACTGGGGAAAGATCAAGTTCGATTGGCTTTTGTGTTGGAAAGCAATAAACTTAAACGTGCTGCCAAAATTTTAGAAAAAGCTCTAATAGCCTACAATAATTTATAGGCATTTTTCTATATTACCTCATGGTTTTGAATTTTCAAAAAGATGTTTCCCTACTCCCCTACAATACATTTGGGATTGACGTAAAATCAAAAAAATTTGTAAGTGTTAGATCCACTGACGAATTAAAGGCGGTTTTAAATCAAAATCAAGAAAAGCGGTTGTTGGTTTTAGGAGGTGGGAGTAATCTTTTGCTGACCAAAGATTTTGAGGGACTTACCCTGAGAATTGAAAACCGGGGAATACAAATCGTACATGAGGAACAACGCAGTGCTAAGGTCAAAGTCGCTGCAGGAGAAAATTGGCATTATTTTGTAATGTGGTGTTTGGATAATGATCTGGGTGGAATAGAAAATTTGGCACTTATTCCTGGTAGTGTTGGTGCTGCACCGATACAAAATATCGGAGCCTACGGCGTAGAACTCAGCCAAGTTTTTGAAAGCTGTGAGGCCATGTCCATAGAAACCGGGGAATTGAAAATTTTCAATACAGAAGAATGTGAATTTGGTTACAGAAACTCGATTTTTAAAAACTCACTCAAAAAGCAATACATTATCACTTCAGTGCAGTTCAATCTTAGTAAAGCGCCCCATCAAACGAACACTTCATATAAGGAATTATCCGAAAAATTCGATGGCAAATCTCCCAGCATCCAAAGTATTGCTCAAGCGGTAGTCGATATCAGATCTGCCAAATTACCCGATCCCGGTCAAATTGGAAACAGTGGTAGTTTTTTTAAAAATCCGGTGATCCCTTCAAGGCAATTCACCAAATTGCAGCAACAATATCCCGAAATACCTCACTATCCAGATCAAGAGGGAAAAATCAAAATTCCGGCTGCTTGGCTGATAGACTGTCTGGGTTATAAAGGATATCGTGTCAATGATGCAGGAGTCCACCAAAAACAGGCCCTTGTATTGGTCAATTACGGCAATGCTTCCGGTGCTGAAATCCAAAAAATTGCTTATGAGATAAGAGACAAGATTTTGGAAAATTTTGCGATCAACTTAGAATTTGAGGTTAATATAATATAATACTATTCCCTGTTCTTTGAATCGATGATAATCGTTAAGGGACCATCATTGATCAAGCAGACTTTCATATCAGCACCAAACACCCCTTTAGCCACTTTTTTACCTAACCTTTCCTCTGCCAAAATTAAAAACTGTTCGTATAAAGGGATCGCTATTTCATGGCAAGCTGCCCGAATATAGGAGGGTCGATTACCTTTTTTGGTCGCTGCCATCAAAGTAAACTGACTGATGACCATCAATTCACCCATTATATCAAGCAAAGAACGGTTCATCACTTGGTTTTCATCATTAAATATTCTCAAATTGAGGAGTTTATTGATCAACCACTCCAAATCAGAGGAATCGTCTTCATTTTCGATCCCCAAAAATACCAAAAGTCCCTGGCCCATAGAACCTACAACTTCTTCTTCTACTTTTACCTTGGCCTCCCGGACCCTTTGAATGACAATTCTCATTACTTATCGGTATAAAAGATCATCCTCCAATAATTGTAAAAAAGACTTGTATCTGCTTTGAGCGATTTCGCCTTTTTCTAGAGCTGCTATAACAGCGCATTGAGGCTCATTGATATGCATACAGTTGTTGAATTTACATTGCTTTTTCAGTTCTGAAAATTCAACAAAATAGCCGGACAATTCTTCCCTTTGAATGTCAACCAGCCCAAAACCCTTTATGCCGGGTGTGTCGATGATCTTGGCACCTCCCTCCAAATCAAACATTTTAGCAAAAGTAGTGGTATGTTGTCCCTGCTCGTGTTGAGCTGAAATATTAGCGGTTTTCAAATCTAAACCCGGGGACAAGGTATTGATCAGGGTGGATTTTCCCACCCCACTATGACCGGAAAACATGCTTACTTTTTGGGTCATTGTTTTTTTAATATTTCCCAAAGTACCAACATCAGTGGCCACCACCTCATGACAGTCGTAACCTATTTTTTCATATACCTCCTTTAGGGAACGCATCTCCACCAATTCTTCCGAATTGTAGAGATCAATTTTATTGAATACCAATACGGTTTTGATCTCATAGGCTTTTGCAGTGACCAAAAAACGATCTATAAAGGCCGGGAAAGTTGGTGGTGTTTTTAGAGTAATCATCAAAAAAACTTGGTCAATATTGGCGGCGATGATATGGATTTGCTTGGAAAGATTGACCGATTTTCTAACAATATAATTTTGACGGACTTCGATTTCGGTGATCATCCCTTTTTTTTCTGCTTTCTCAGATTCGATAGTAAACACCACCCGGTCTCCCACAGCAATTGGATTGGTGCTCTTTATCCCTTTGATACGGAATTTCCCTTTGATCCTACAATCGTAAAACTGTCCCCCTGATTCAACGCGGTAATGACTTCCTGTGGAACTATAGACGATTCCTTTTTTTATCATCCCTACAAAGAAACAACAAATTTTTTTCCCTTACTGCTCAGATTACAAGCAGGTGGAATTGCTATCTTTATAAAAAAATTGAATGATCCATAAAGTAATGTTAATGATCTTGGACGGATGGGGTTTCGCTCCCAACCCTGAGGTCTCTGCAGTAGATTTAGCCCAAACTCCAAACATCGACGGTTTGTACAAAAAGTATTCTTATGCATCGCTATTGACCGATGGAGAAAACGTTGGCCTACCCATAGGTCAAATGGGAAACAGCGAAGTGGGGCATATGAACCTGGGAGCAGGAAGAATTGTTTATCAAGATTTGGTTAAAATTTCAAAAGCCATTGAAGACAAAAGCATTGAAAAGAATAAGGTATTGGACGATGCTTTTACTTATGCCCAAAACAAAAGGAAAAATGTTCATTTTTTAGGACTCCTTTCCGATGGGGGTGTACACGCTCATCTAAATCACTTGGAGGGCCTTTTGGAAATGGCCGCAAAATATGATTGTCCCGGAATTTTTGTCCACGGCTTTACCGATGGTCGCGACGTTGACCCCAAATCGGGAGTGGAATACATTCAAAAATTATCTCAAAAACTTAGTATTGCTGACGCAAAATTGGCCTCCATTACCGGACGCTACTATGCTATGGATCGGGATAAAAGATGGGAAAGGGTAAAAAAAGCTTACAATGCCCTTGTTCATGGTTACGGTACCCCAACCCATAATCTGATAAAGAGTATTGAAGCTAGTTACACTGAGGGTATTACCGATGAGTTTATCGAACCCCTGATTACAGTTGACCAAAACAATCAGCCTTTGGCTAAAATTACTAAAGGTGATGTGGTGATCTTTTATAATTATCGTACGGACCGTGGGCGACAATTGACCGAAGCTCTTTCACAATATGCTTTTCCTGATCATAATATGACACCTTTGGATTTGTATTATGTTACCCTGACCAATTACGACAAGACTTTTAAGAATGTTAATGTTGTTTTTGAAAAAGATAATCTTGAAGACACCTTGGGCGAGACCCTCTCCAAAGCAGGGAAAACCCAAATAAGAATTGCTGAGACCGAAAAATATCCCCATGTAACCTTCTTTTTTAACGGTGGAAGGGAGGAACCTTTTGAGGGAGAGCAACGCATCATGTGTCCATCGCCCAAGGTGGCCACCTATGACCTCCAACCCGAAATGAGTGCTTTTGATGTAAGAAATGCCATTTTACCCAAGATCAAAGAGGAACAGCCGGATTTTATTTGTTTGAATTTTGCCAATCCTGATATGGTAGGCCATACCGGAGATTTACAAGCGGCCATCAAAGCCTGCGAAACCGTGGATCAATGTGCAGGAGACATCATTAACGCAGCCTTGGAAAACCAATACAAGATCATTGTCATTGCCGATCATGGGAATTGTGAAACTATGATCAATGCAGATGGATCACCAAATACAGCCCATACCACCAATCCTGTACCATTGATTTTAGTTGATCGAGAAATCACCCCCATCGGTGATGGTGTATTGGGAGATATTGCTCCTACCATTTTAAAGCTCATGGCCCTTGAAATCCCTAAAGTAATGACTGGAAATATACTGGTCTAACAATCATCACCCCCAAATATCTAACCTATGAAAAATTTTTTTTATACAAGCCTAATTATCCTTCTTGCGGGCTGTGGTTCCAAACAACAAAAGCCCATGCCAACGAGCTCCGTTAAAGGCAGCAGTTGCGAAATGATTCTCTTGGGCAAGATCAATAAGGCCAATTTGCAAACCTCTAACCATACCCCTTGGTTCAATCAAGATTACCAAAGTATATCTATTGACCCCCAATGGATAGAAAATCTAAAGCCTTACCTTAGAGGACTGAGAATTAAGGTCTTTATGGGTACTTGGTGTGAGGACAGCCAAAGAGAAATCCCCCATTTTTTTAAATTACTCCAAGCCTTGGAATTTGATCAAAAGCATGTAGAAATGTATGCCATGTCTGAAGAAAAAACCACTCCTGAAAATTATGAGAAGGGATGGGAAATATACAATGTACCTACTATTATTTTTTTAAAAAATGGAAACGAAATCAATAGATTTGTAGAGTTTCCCGTAAACAGTCTCGAATCTGATATTACAAAAATCATTAAAGGGGAGTCCTACACCCATTCGTATGAGTAGCTCATGGTTAAAGTCAAAAGTTTAGGCGAAATCGAGTTGATGCGTGAAAGCGCATTGGTTGTATCTAAGACCTTGGGTATGCTGGCCAAGGAAATTAAGCCGGGGGTAACAACTATGCATTTGGATCAACTGGCAGAAAGTTTTATCCGTGACCTCGGAGCTGAACCCGGTTTTTTGGGTTTGTACGACTTCCCCAACACTCTTTGTGTCAGTCCCAACGAACAGGTCGTTCACGGTATCCCCAATGACAAACCCCTTCAGGAAGGGGACATTCTTTCTGTAGATTGTGGAGCAATTAAAAACGGATTTTACGGAGACCACGCTTATACTTTCGAAGTAGGAGAAGTGGCAGAAGCAACAAAAAAACTAATAGAAGTTACCAAAAAATCACTTTACATTGGTATAGAAGCCTTTTGTCACGGCAACCGAGTTGGTGATTTGGGACATGCCATTCAAACCTATATAGAATCTTTTGGCTATGGTGTTGTAAGAGAGTTGGTGGGGCATGGATTGGGTAAAACCATGCACGAATCCCCTGAAATTCCTAACTATGGTAAAAAAGGGAGAGGGAAAAAATTCATCAATGGCATGGTCATTGCCATCGAACCCATGATCAATCTGGGCACTAAAAATATTCGTCATTTTAGCGATGGATGGACCATTAAAACAGCCGATAATCAACCCAGTGCACATTTTGAACATAATGTTGCTTTGATTGATGGAAAACCACAATTACTTTCAACCTTTGATTATATCCATGAGGCTTTGGGGATTCAATCTGATGAAGAAAATCCCTTTAAAAAACTTACTTCTAAAACATGAAGCGGATTTTGCGTTTTTTACCACGATCTTTTTTGATTCGGATGAGTCTTTTTTTACGACCCCTGTTAAGAGTTTTTTATGGCGGTAATGAGTTAACCGATCCTATCGATGGTTCCAGCTATCGTAAATTTTTACCCTATGGTTATGGCAAAACGTTACGACCCAATGCCTTGTGTCCGGGGACACTATCCTTGGAGCGCCACCGTTTACTATGGCTTTATTTAGATAGAGAAACCAATTTTTTAAATCAAGAGCTAAAGGTACTGCATGTAGCCCCCGAACAGGTTTTTTTTCGAAAATTCAAAAGACTTCAACATTGGGACTACACCACTACCGATCTCAATTCCCCTTTGGCCGGTATAGTAGCAGATATTTGTGATTTACCCCTCCAAGATAATCAATACGATCTGATCCTCTGCAATCACGTTTTGGAGCACATTCCCAACGATCTCAAAGCCATGACCGAATTGTATCGTGTCTTAAAAAAAGGAGGGACACTGATCGCCCAAGTTCCTCTCAATGATGAAAGTACTAAAACATTAGAAGACGACAGTATAACTGATCCGAGAGATCGCACCAGATTTTTTGGACAATACGATCATGTAAGGTTATATGGGCAAGACTACTATAAGAGGCTAAAGTCAGTGGGTTTCTCCGTTGAGGAGGTTTTTCTCCAGAGCCAACTCACCACAGAGGAAATTAAGCGTTATGTCCTGCCTCAAAAAGAAAAGATACCGGTGATGCGAAAGTAGAAGTTTTAAACTACCAGTTCCTGGATTTAATCAGCTGTAGATCTTCTTCACTGGCTATAGACCAGATGGCTTCTAGTTGAGGATCATTTTCTATAAGGGCCTTTCCTTTCTCAAAAGGCATAACCATCAGTGCTGTGGCCCATGCATCCGCTGTCAAACAGTCGGGAGCTTTGACAGAGGTGCTGAGAATATTGGTTTTTAAGGCAGATCCGTTGAGGGGATTGATAGAATGTACAAATCGTTCACCGGTGATAGTGTCTATACGGTATTTGCGGTAGTTTCCTGAGCTGGCTAAGGCTTGGTCCTGAAGTGTGAGGGTGTGTAAAAAATCTCGTTTCCCTCCCTGACGGGGATTGTCAATGGCTATTTTCCAAGCTTGACCTGTTTTGGGGCTATTGCCTCTGGCAACAATCTCTCCTCCTATTTCAACCATAAAGTCAAAGCTGCCTGACTTTAGAAGAAAATCTCCAACAATATCTACAGTATAGCCTTTAGCAATAGCATTAAAATCAACATAAATATGAGGCGATTCCTTTTTTATGATATTGTCTTGACTAAGTTGTATTTTTTTCCAACCAATAAGTGAGAGTAAACTATCTTTTTGTTCGGGATTCAAATCAGTAATCGATTTTCCCGGCCCAAATCCGTAAGCATTTACCAAGACTCCTACTGTAGGGTCAAAATAACCGCCTGTCGCTTTCCAGACCTCTGTAGCTTTTTCAAAAACGGCCCTAAAATGATGGTCCACCACCACAGTGGTATCTCCCATATTAATTTTTGAAATATCTGATTGAGGTAAATAGGTCGAAAGGGATTTGTTGATTACATGAAAAATTGAATCAATTCCATTTTGTACCTGATCAACAGAGAGATTGGCGACGTATTGAATATTATAGGAAGTTCCCAGTGCGAAGCCATGCAAATGCTTCGCATTTACAGGAATTTTATCACACGAAAAAATGACCCAACATAGTAGGAGGCTATTCCACAACCTGTAACCCCTCAAAATTAACTGCATAGCTGTCATTTTTCTTTATAGGCCTCTCATAATCATAAGCATTTGCAAAACCAACCCCTGCATAGTAAGTAGTGGCTTTGTATTTGATTCCATGATCTCTAACTTGTTCCATCAATTGAACATCATAATTTTTGGGGTTCTCAGGATACAAACATCCCCTAACGACAACAAAATGAAGTTTTTGGTCTTTGAGACACACAAATTGAGGATCTTTTTTTAGTTGAGAGTTAACAGCCAAAAAGTCATATCCCTCTTGGAATAAGTGATCTCCCACTTCTTTCATTGCCAATTGATGTATTTCTGTTTCGTTAAGCATTAACCTCCAAAATCGTCAAATCTGATATTTTCTGGGGGGATACCGAAATCATCGGCCATTTTTTCTACCGCTTGATTCATTAGAGGTGGGCCACAGAAATAGACTTCAATGTCTTCTGGTGCTTCGTGGTGATTGAGGTAGTTATCGATCACACATTGATGAACAAAACCTTTGAATCCGTCACCATCTCCATCCAAACCTTCCTTAACTTTCCAATTGTCCTCTTCCATTGGTTCAGACAAAGCAACGTAAAATTTAAAATTGGTAAAATCTTTTTCTAAGGCTCTAAAATGATCCAAGTAGAAGAGCTCTCTTTTAGAACGACCTCCATACCAAAAAGTAACTTTTCTCCCAGTTCTAAGAGTTCTAAATAATTCGTATAAATGGGAACGCATGGGAGCCATTCCAGCACCTCCACCCACGTAAAGCATTTCAGCCTCGGAATGATTAATAAAAAATTCTCCATAAGGGCCGGAAATGGTGACCTTTTCACCTGCTTTTTTTGAAAATATATACGATGAAGCTACTCCTGGGTTTACATCCATCCAGCCGTTTTTATTACGATCCCATGGTGGAGTGGCAATTCTAACGTTGAGCATTATCTCGCGTCCTTCAGCGGGAAATGATGCCATGGAATAAGCTCGTTCCACTGTTTCTGGGTTCTTCATAACTAATGACCAAAGGTTAAATTTGTCCCATTCCAACTTGAACTTATCATGTTCCCCTGGATGTTCGTCTGGATGCGCAGATATATCAATCTCATTATACTTTACTTCACACTGAGGAATTTCAATTTGAATATACCCTCCAGCTTGATAATCCATTTCCTCTGGTATTTCAACAACAAATTCTTTAATAAAAGAAGCAACATTCCAATTTCTGACAACAGTAGCCTCCCATTTTTTTATTCCAAACACCTCTTCAGGTACTTGGATGACCATATTTTGTTTTACTTTTACCTGACAGCCCAACCGCCATCCGTCGGCAATTTCTTTTCGTGTAAAGTGAGGTGCTTCAGTGGGAAGAATTTCTCCTCCACCCTCTAATATCTGACACTTACATTGTATGCAAGTCCCTCCTCCTCCACAAGCAGAAGGTAAAAATATTTTATTGTTACCCAAGGTGGTAAGCAAAGTACTTCCAGAAGAAACCTCAATATCATTGTCTCCATTGATTAATAGATTTACAGGTCCAGAAGGCAATAATTTTGCCTTGGCTCCCAGAAGCATTCCTACCAAGACAAAGGTGATAACTAAAAATACCAAAATACTCGCAATAATAACTGAATAATCCATCTCTAATTTCCTATAATTTAATCCCCATAAAACTCATAAAACCCAAAGCCATTAAACCCGTAATAATGAATGTAATTCCAAGTCCGCGAAGTGGAGCTGGTACATTAGAATATATGATCTTTTCTCTTATAGCAGCGATGGCTAAAATGGCCAATAGCCAGCCAATTCCTGAACCTAATCCATATATAGCAGATTCAGCAACTCCAGAAAAATCTTTTTGCTGCATGAACAATGATCCACCCAATATAGCACAATTCACTGCAATCAAGGGAAGAAAAATTCCCAAAGCTCCGTACAAGGCAGGTGCAAATTTTTCTACAATCATTTCTACCAATTGAACCATGGAAGCTATAACGGCGATAAACATGATAAAACTCAAAAAGCTTAAATCAATCTCTTCATAAGAGGGATCTAACCATTTTAGAGCTCCTGGACGCAAAAGGTAAGTGTCTAACAAGAAATTTATCGGAACTGTTATAGCCAATACAAATATAACAGCAAAACCTAAACCCACGGCAGTTTTTACTGTTTTGGAAACCGCCAAGTAGGAACACATTCCCAAAAAATAAGCGAAGATCATGTTCTCAATAAAAATACTTTTAACAAATAAGTTTAAATATCCCTCCATGATCTAGTTCTTTTCGATAAGTTTTCTGTTTCGAGAGCGCTGAAGCCAGATAAAGACTCCTACGGTTATTAAAGCCATTGGGGACAGCAACATTAAACCATTATTTTCATACCCCATTTCGTATAACGCATCAGGTATGATTTGATAGCCAAAAAGTTTTCCAGAACCAAAAAGCTCTCTGAAGAAAGCCACTACTATTAGGATAAATCCGTATCCAGCGGCGTTTCCAATACCATCCAAGAAAGATTTCCAAACACCATTACCAAGAGCAAATGCTTCCAGGCGCCCCATTACGATACAATTGGTAATTATCAATCCAATAAAAATGGAAAGCTGCTTACTCACATCATAGGCATAAGCCCTAAGAATTTGATCTACCAAAATTACCATTGAGGCCACTACAACCAACTGAACAATAATTCTGATTCTGTTGGGAATTAAATTTCTTAAAAGCGAGATGATTACATTACTGGCACCCATTACTGCGACTACAGACAGACTCATGACTAAAGCAGGTTTGAGCTGAACGGTAATCGCTAAGGCAGAACAAATACCCAAAACCTGAACAGTTATAGGGTTATTGTCGTCCAAAGGATCGGTTAATAATGCCCTGTTCTTTCTTGAAAATAGAGGCTCTGATTCCTCATTTAGAAATAAAAATGTATTTTTTTTTGAGGAAGTTAGTTCTCTGTCTGGCATAGTTTTTATTTTATAGAGGCAATTGTGGTTCTTTCTTTTTCAAAATAAGGAAGGTAGTGTGTTAGTCGTTCAATGATCATGTTAGTAACACCGTCACCCGTTATTGTTGCACCGGAAATGGCATCGACTTCATGATCATTTTTGTCAAAATCTTTGGGGTCATTATTAGTTTTAGATACTCTAATCCCTACCAGTTGACCCGATTGATTAAATACTTTCTCATCTTTAAATCGGTCCATAAACCATTGTTGGGTGATCTCGGCACCTAGTCCGGCAGTCTCTGCCTTATGATCAAATACTGCACCTTGAATGGTGTTGATGTCAGATTTTAGGGCGATGTAACCCCAAATTGCATCCCATAATCCAGAACCGCGTAGTGGAATAATGTAGTAACTCATATTATTAACCAATGCTTTGTAAAGGGGGAATCTTTGCTCCTTTTCCGGTTTCTTGATCTCGTTATTTAGTTTGATTTGAAAAGCATCTACATTTTCATCTACATTTCCATGGTGGTCTAATGCAAGAGTTCGGTTAATGTATTTTTTGTAAAGATTCTGAGCTTGCTCTCTGTCGGTCTGAATACCAATGGTTGAGAGGATGTTCTGCATTTTTTCCTTTCTAACATTTTCAGCCTGAAGGGATTTAAGAGAACTGGCCGTGAAAGCCAGGGTAGAGGCAACCACAAATACCATTGCAGTTGCAAATATAAAAGTATAGCTATTGGAGTCTCTATTCATGACTATGCGGTTTTGAGTGCTGAAGCCCATCTTTTTTTGCGTTTATTGATATTTCCTTGGATAACATAATGATCGATGGTAGGAGCAAAAACATTCATCAATAATATGGCCAACATTACTCCTTCAGGATAGGCAGGATTGAAGACCCTTATCAAAATACAAAATACTCCAACGAGAATTCCATAAACCCATTTTCCTTTATTTGTCTGAGCAGCGGATACGGGGTCAGTGGCCATAAATACGACACCAAAAGCAAAGCCCCCTACCACAAGGTGATTTAGCCATGAGAAACTCATCAAGGCATTCGCACCCCAAAGATTGAACAAATAGCCTACAATTGCTGCCCCAATAACACTACCTGCCATAATCCTCCAACTTCCTACTCCTGTAAAGATCAATATAGCGGCACCGATTAAAACAAACAGCGCTGAAGTCTCTGCAATAGATCCAGGTATGGATCCTTGAAACATTTCAAAGAAACTATAGTTAACATTACCACCGGCAGCCAAAGTTCCCAAAATGGTCTCACCAGAGATACCGTCAATATTGGAGGCCTCGGAAACCCAAACTTTATTTCCTGACATATAAGTAGGATAAGCAAAAAATGCAAAAGCCCTTGCAGTGAGTGCAGGGTTCAAAATATTCATTCCAGTTCCGCCAAATGCTTCTTTGGCAATCAATACCGCAAAAGCAACTGAAATGGCCACCATCCAAAGAGGAATGTCCACAGGCATTATCATTGGTATTAACAGACCTGTTACTAGGTAACCTTCATTAACTTCATGTCCTCTGTATATAGCAAAAATAAATTCAATGGTTAATCCCACTACATATGATACAATTATCATGGGAACTATTTTCCAAGACCCGTGAATAAATGCATCGATAAAAGTGAAAGGCAGATCAGTTTGAACATAATGTTGATATCCGGTATTGTATATACCATAAACAAGTGCAGGAATAAGTGCAATGATTACGGTTACCATTGTTCTTTTGAGATCAACTGCATCCCGAATGTGCGCACCAACGTGGGTAGTATGGTTGGGGACAAAAAGAAAAGTATCAAAAGCGTTAATGGCCGGAGCGTACCTTTCCAATTTTTGACCTTTGCCGAAAGGTCTTTTTAAATCATCTAATTTTTTCCTCAAAAAATTCATAATGTATATTATCCTACTTCGTTAATCATTAATTCAATTCCATCTTTGATAATTTGCTGAGCCTCAATTTTGGAAGTATTAGCATAGTCAATCAAACCAAAGTCCTCAGGGATTACCTCGTAAATACCCAAAACTTCCATTTTTTCAATATCTCCTGCCATGCAGGCTTTAAGCAGTTGCATGGGATAAATATCCATGGGAAAAACTTTTTCCATTTCACCGGTGACGACGAGAGCACGTTCTTCCCCGTTCATGTTTGTGTCGACTCTGTACCCTTTGCTGCCAAATAACCAAGATAAAGAAGTTTTGGAAAGACTAGGTATTCGATTATCCATAAAGGGCAACCATCCAAACATTCTGTATTTGTTACCTTCTGGTATGATGGTCAAAATATTATTGTAAAAGTCCAAATGGCCATCCGAGGCCTCAGCTTTACCGGACAAAACATCTCCATTTATAAAGCGATTTTGTCGACTGTTATCAAAACCTGTAATGTCTGTAAGAGCACTGATCAGTGCGCCTATTTTAGTTTTAATATATTGGGGTTTCAAAACCGATTCTCCTGCTACGGCGACTGTTCGCTGAGCAGAGTATTGTCCATCGGCAAAAAGTTTACCGATATTGACCACGTCTTCGGGACGAACTTCCCAAACTTTTTCTCCCATATTGATGGGTGTATGTTTGTGTATTTGGACACTTACATTTCCTGCAGGATGTGGTCCGTTAATACGCAAAACCTTAACTTTTTTAACTTTTTCAAAAAATCCAGAAAAATCAGCATCCATAGAGAGTATTGGAGGAGTGTCAACCAAGGCGTTTAAAATATCAATACCCATTTGGAATTCTTCCTTGTTATTTTTCAATAAGAATTGAAAGTCAACATCCAAGGGAGCAGATGCATAAGTTGAAATATAAATAGATTTTGGGGTGGTATTAGGATCGGCAATAATTCCATATGGTCTCTGCTTCAAAAACGGCCAAGCACCACTTTTCAATAAAATTTCGGTAATGTTTTTACGGTCCAAAGATTTGAAAGCAGGTATTTTATGAGATATCACATCACCCTCTTGTTGTTCTATGACGATTTTTAAAATTTTCCTTTTGGCTCCTCTTACAACATCTTTTATTATTCCAGAAACAGGGGAAACAAATAAAATTCGAGGGTCTTTTTTAGAGTGAAAAATGGGTGCTCCTTTTGGAATACTATCACCTTCTCTAATCATCAGTCGTGGAACAATTCCAAAAAAATTATCAGGTTTTAAGGCAAACGTTTTGGAAGGTGAGGCATCTGATAAGATTTTTTCAGACTCGCCTTTTAAGTGAATCGTAGCACCTCTCCGGATGCGAATGTCTGCAGACATAAATGAAATTTTCTAAAATCTTTCAAATTTACTAATAAAGCCTCACCTCCAAAAATGAATAAATAGCAAAGTTTATTAATTTATAATTATTCTAAATAGTCGTTTAACTTTTTGTCAAAGTGGCATAGCGATGATCCTCTAAATGCATTTAAATTCATAATTTTACAATATGCTAAGAAAATGTGGGGTTAAACACTTTGTGTTTGTGTATTCGTTTTTTCAGATGCTTTTAGCACAAAACCCTGAAAAAACGGTATATACTCAATCCATCAAATCAATTGTTTTTAAAAGTCAAAATAAAGAAATCCAATTTCCAATCGTAAAATTGGGAGAACCTTTCCAATTGCATTTTGACGATCTTAACGGAGATGAGAGAAATTATTACTATAAAATAAAATACTTTAATTATGACTGGACTCCTTCCAATTTATTTCAAAATGAATATTTAGATGGTTTTGACAATTTGAGAATCGAAGAATATCAAACTTCTTTCAATACACTTCAACCCTATACCCATTATAAGTTGAGCTTACCTAACGATCAAACACAATTTTTAATATCTGGCAATTATCTTTTGGAAATCTTTAACGAAGCCAATGAAATGATTTTTTCCAGAAAATTTTTGATTTATGAGGAGGAGGCCTCAGTAAAAGCTGCAGTTTACAGAACTCGTGATCTTGAACTATACCAAACCCATCAAAGCATTCAATTTTCTATTAGCCCACCAAAAGGAGAATATTTTCGTGATCCTCAAAGTCAATTGCACGTCACTATTCTACAAAATGAACAGTGGAATTCTGCCTTGAATCATTTGAAGCCACAATTCAATAGTGGAAGTCGCTTAGAATATCGCTATGACGCAGAAAGCCGATTTGAAGGGGGGAATGAATACCTTTTTTTTGATACCAAAAATATTCAGATTACAAATGCCAACGTTAGCACAGTAGAGCTCAATAGATTGTATGAAACTTACTTGGCTACAAATTATCTCCGAAGGGGGTATCCCTACAGCTTTATACAAGATCTAGATGGAGATTTCATCATTCAGACCAATCAAGGTTCAGAAAACGGAGATATTGAAGCAGACTATAGCTGGGTTCATTTTAGTTTGTCCGCACCCGTACTGTTGAAAGACCAAGAAATTTTTGTTTATGGAAAATTCAACAATTATGAATTGAACGAGGAAAATAAAATGTATTATAATCCTGCTTTAGAAACTTACGAAGGTGTAATGTTACTAAAACAAGGAATCTACAACTACAAATTCGTTGCGAAAACTCCTATGAACGAACTTTATAATGTTCTTTGCGGTTCACATGCCCTGACTGAAAATCGCTACTTGATATTAGTTTACTACAGATTTTTTGGAAATCAGTACGATTCTTTAATAGGTGTGGGCAATGTTTCGTCTTTTGAAATTATTGATTGACAAGTTTTTATTTAACTATGTAAAATTTACAATCAGGGTAATTTTAACTATATTAGCTATAGTAATTTTTTATTCTAAAATAGAATGATCCAACAGATAACAAGAGGAATTAAAATTTCTGTAGAAACAGATTATGAAGGAAGTTTTCTTAAAAAAAATGTTCCTCATTATGCCTTTACTTATCGAATTGAAATAGAAAATCAAGGAAGAAGCTCTGTTCAATTATTGACCCGTCATTGGAAAATTATAGAGGCCCTAAACATAACCCAATATATCAATGGTAATGGTGTTGTAGGCAAAAAACCTGTGATCAATCCTGGCGAAGTACACAAATACGAATCAGGTTGTTTGATCACCTCGGCCTTGGGCACCATGAAAGGAGCTTACATAATGATAGATTTCACTTCTGCAAAAAAGTTTAACGTAGAGATCCCTCCATTCAAACTTTCAGCTCCCTTTGTTCTCAATTAATCCATGGGATAAAAAACCAACTTTTTTGTTTCAAAAAAAGATTCAACAAAATATTCTCTGAGTGGAATTATTGTTGCTTTTTTAAAAGCAAACAACTCCTCTTTTAAATTGCCTCCCTTGAGACACAGAAAACCATTTCTTAAGTGGTGATTATGTTGAGTACTAATCTTATCCCCAGACCAATTGATCAATGTTTCCATTGGAGCTACTGCTCTAGAAACTATAAAATCTACTTTGATTTCAAGGTTTTCTACGCGTTCATGATGGGTAATAATATTGTTAAGTGATAATTCCTCTTTTACGGCATTGATGACTTTAATTTTTTTTCCAATGCTATCAACTAAATGGAAATTAACTTTGGGAAACATTATGGCTAACGGGACCCCAGGAAAACCTCCACCTGAACCTAAATCCATTATTTGACTCCCTAATTTAAATTTTATAAATTTAGCTATAGATAATGAATGAAGAACATGGTGTAAATAAAAAAAATCTAAATCTTTCCTGGAAATTACGTTTACACGAGAATTCCAATCTTTATAAAGATTATAAATGGATTCCAATTGCTGTTTTTGCTTTGTATTAAAATTTGGGAAGTACTCGTAAATATAATTCAAGTTAGTTTTTCGCTAAAAATAAAGAGAATGCTTTAAAATTCAATAATTTTGTATTAGTAACAATAAAAATCATGGCCAAAAGATTAATCCCTCGTTTTTCCAGAAAGGATTCACAAGTATTTATCCAAACCCTCAACAGAAGAGTCAACCAATATTTTAAGGATAACAAAATTGCAAAGACCGGTAATTGGAAATTATACTTTAAGTCTATAATCATGTTCACATTATTGATCGCACCATTTGTTCTGATCCTTTCTCTAAATATCAGTGATTGGTTCAAACTCTTACTTGCGGTAATTAACGGTGTTGGAATGGCAGGAGTTGGAATGAACGTTATGCACGATGGTAACCACGGCTCCTATTCAAAAAATCCTTTGGTCAACAAACTAATGGGGGGTAGTATCTATATTCTGGCCGGAAATGTTTTTAATTGGAAAATACAACATAACGTACTCCACCATACTTATACAAATATAAAAGATCACGACGAGGACCTGGAAGCAGGAATAGTTCTCCGCTTTTCTAAACATACAAAATGGCAACCCTATCATCGGTTTCAACACTTTTATTCTATTTTTCTTTACGGTCTGTTGACTTTGAAATGGGCATTTTTTACCGATTTCATTCAATTGACTCGTTATCAAAAAAGAAATTTAACTTATGTAAATAGTAAAAGTCATTCTACCCAATGGATTGGATTGATAATCTCTAAAATATTTTATTTCTCAATTTGGATCATGGTGCCCATTTTAGTATTTAATATTTTGTGGTGGAAAGTTATGATTGGCTTTTTTGTCATGCACTACACTGCAGGTTTAATATTGAGTTTGGTCTTTCAATTGGCTCATGTTATTGGAGAGGCTGACATGCCACTACCTGAAAAGAAATCAGGTAATATGAAAAATTCATGGGCAGTTCACCAACTGAAAACTACTGTAAATTTCTCTACTAAAAATAGAATTGTTAATTGGTTTACTGGTGGATTAAATCATCAAATCGAACACCATATTTTCCCTCATATTTCACACATACATTACACCAAAATCTCTGAAATCGTTAAAAAAACAGCAAAAGAGTTTAATCTCCCCTATAACGAATACAAAACCACCCGAAGTGCTATTTTTTCTCACTTTAAATTTTTAAAACAAATGGGGATACGCCCCGTTTATGTTCAATCATAAGTCATTTTTTAATGTTATCTAATCGAATCAAAAGCCTTCCTGCCTCGGCAACTTTGGCTATGGCGGCAAAAGCAAGAGAGTTAAAAAATCTGGGAATTGATATAATCGGCCTGAGTTTGGGAGAACCTGATTTCAATACCCCTGAATTTATAAAAGATGCTGCGATTCAGGCAGTAAAAGAAAATTATAACTCTTATTCACCTGTTGATGGTTATACTGATCTTAAGTCTGCCATATGTGAAAAGTTTAAGCGAGACAATGGATTGGAATATCAAGCCTCACAGATCGTGGTTTCTACCGGTGCCAAACAATCAATAGCTAATGTTTGCATGATTTTGCTCAATCCGGGTGATGAAGTTTTATTACCTGCTCCTTATTGGGTAAGTTATTCCGCAATTGCTACTTTGGCTGAGGCCAAATCTATTATAATTCCCTCATCAATAGAAACTGACTTTAAAATTACACCTAAACAACTCGAACAGGCCATAACTCCCAAAACTAAGCTGGTAATGTTCAACTCACCCAATAATCCTAGTGGAACTATTTATTCAGAGGAAGAGTATCGTGCTTTGGGAGCAGTATTAAAAAAATACCCTGACATATATATTTTGTCGGATGAGATATACGAACACATCAATTACGGTACTCCACATTTTAGTATTGCTGCAATTCCCGAGTTATATGATCGAACCATTACTGTTAACGGAGTAGCTAAGGCGTTTGCTATGACTGGATGGAGAATTGGATATATCGGTGCCGCGGAATGGATTGCAAAGGCTTGCAACAAAATGCAAGGACAAATGACCTCTGGTGCAAATTGTATTGCTCAAAGAGCAACTATTGCTGCAGTATCGGCTCCAAAAAGCAAAATACAATATATGGTAGATGAATTTAATATTAGAAGAGGTCTTATCTTAAATTTACTCTCTGAGATCCCAGGATTCAAACTCAATAAACCTCAAGGAGCCTTTTACATATTTCCTGATGTATCCTTTTATTTTGGTAAATCACTAAAAGGTAAATCCATTGAAAACGCGAATGATTTTGCGTTGTTTTTATTGGAGGAAGCCCACGTTGCAACAGTAACAGGCGAGGCTTTTGGGAATGACGATTGTATTCGAATTTCATATGCCGCATCTGAAGAAGAAATCAAAGCTGCTGTTCAAAGAATTAAAAAAGCTTTAAGCTAATAAAAAGCTTTAAAAGGTAGTTTTTTATTTATCCATTGATCACCTTTTCTTGGTGATTAATTGATTCTTGGTGGATAGCCTTAAAAATACGAGTGATAAAATCCTCACTCAAACCTCTTTCACCTCCTTCAGCCTTCATGGTTTCCAAGATTTCATTCCAACGTTTGTTTTGTAAAACAGCTACATTGTTGTCTTTTTTAAGTTTACCAATAAGTTCAGCAACTTTCATTCGTTTGCCCAAAGCATCTAAAACAGCTTGATCACTCATATCAATTTGCTCACGAAGGCTAACCAATTCGGTTTGATAACTTTTCTCATCGGTAGTTTCTTTTCTGATCTTTAAATCTTTCATGATCTCAACCAGGCGAGAAGGGGTAACCTGTTGTTTGGCATCACTCCAAGCATTGTCAGGGTCCCAGTGGGTTTCGATCATCAGACCATCAAAATTAAGGTCTAAAGCTCTTTGGCTGAGGTCAAAAATTAAGTCCCTTCGTCCAGCAATATGGGATGGATCACAAATCAACGGAATGTCGGGGAACTTATTTTGGAATTCAACTGCAATTTGCCACTCAGGATTGTTACGGTATTTAGATTTGTCGTAAGTTGAAAAACCTCTGTGAATGACCCCAAGTTTTTTGATGTTGGCAGAGTAGAGTCTTTCCAAACCACCCATCCATAGAGCCAAATCGGGATTGACAGGATTTTTTACCAAAACGATTTTATCCGTTTCATTTAATGCGTCGGCAATTTCCTGAATTATGAATGGACTTACAGTAGAGCGAGCACCAATCCATAGAATGTCAATATCCGCCTCAAGTGCCAATTTAACGTGATCTTTATTTGCTACCTCTGTTGAGGTTAATAGTCCTGTTTGTTCCTTTACTTTTTTGAGCCAGTCCAGACCTATGGCACCTACTCCTTCGAACATACCAGGTCGGGTTCTAGGCTTCCATATTCCAGCACGATAAACCGTTACATCGGTATCTTTTAGTTCGTGTGCAATTTTCAGCACTTGATCCTCAGTTTCTGCACTACATGGGCCGGCAATGACCAACGGATGATCTAATCCGAAATCATATAACCAGCTACTCATTTCTTTGTTGTTTTCCATTTTTATTTGTTGTTATTGTGTTGGTAATACCCTTTAAAATCTGACGGATTTGATTAATTTCAAGGATTTGCTTGTGTAATTCGTCAAATTTATCAGCATCCAAAAGTTGTTTAAACTGATTTAAATTATTAATGTATTGTAATAGTGTTTCACTAATATTTTCCTTGTTTTGTTTAAAAATAGGAATCCACATTTGTGGGGAGCTTTTTGCCAAACGAACAGTGGAGGAAAAACCACTCCCGGCCATGTCAAAAATAGCTGACTGATCTTTTTCTTTTTCCATTACTGTTTTGCCTAGCATATAAGAACTAATATGGGACAAATGCGATACGTAAGTAATGTGTTGGTCATGCTCCACGGGATCCATTTCCCTTAGGTTCATCCCTGTTTTTTTGAACCAATCTTGGGCCCATTCCAATAGATCGGGTCGGGTTTTTTGAGTTTCACAAAGGATTTGAATCTTGTCTTGAAACAAATCCGGTAAAGCAGCCGCAGGACCTGAGTATTCAGTTCCGGCAATGGGATGAGTGGCCAAAAACTGCCCTCGCTTTGAATGTAATGACACTTGCTGACAAATGGCAGCTTTGGTAGATCCAAAATCGATGATTAACGCATTATCGTTGACCTCGTCTAATAAGTCAACCAATCGATCCATTGCTACATCAACTGGTATGGTCAGTAGAATGACATCCATTTGCTTGATCAGGGCATCCTCTAATCTGAAATTAATCAAACCCAAGTCCAAAGACTTTTGTAAATTAACCTCACTCCTATTGCTTCCGAATATTTCTACATCGGGAATGTGTTCCCGAGCAGACAGCGCCAGTGAACCTCCAATTAATCCAACACCTATTATACCTACTTTCATGATTTACTGATTCTTTTTATAGCTTCACTTATTTGTTCCACCTCTACACAAAGGGAGAAACGGATATATCCTTCACCTTGGCTTCCAAATATACTTCCGGGTGTAATAAAAATGTGGTGTTTATTTAATATTTCCTCTATGAACTGAACCGAAGATTTAGAGGTATCTCTATATTTGGCCCATACGAAAAGCCCACTTGTGTTAATGTCGAAATCGGTTTTCAAGAGGGTGGCCAGTTTAAAGATCAATTTTCTTCTTTGGGCATAAACCTCATTTAATTTTTTTAACCAGCTTCCTTCGGTCTGAAGTGCAGCAATAGCTCCTTTCTGAATTCCAAAAAACATACCCGAATCCATATTGCTTTTTACCTTCAATATGGCATTGATGTTCTCTTGATTTCCCAAGACCATCCCTACGCGCCACCCTGCCATGTTGAATGACTTGCTTAGAGAATTTAGTTCCATGCCTACCTCATTTGCACCGGGTACAGACATCATACTTTGAGGTTGATCGGTCAAAACAAAACTATAGGGATTGTCGTTGACCAATAAAATACCCTTTGCCGTAGCCCAAGGGATTAGTTTTTCATATGTATCTCTTAGATGATTGGCTCCGGTGGGCATATGGGGGTAGTTAACCCACATAAGTTTGACCGCAGTCAAATCCATTTGATCTAAAGCTTTCAAGTCTGGCTGCCATTGATTATCCGCTTTTAAATCATAAAAAATTGGTTCTGCCTCAACCAGTCGGGTAACAGACTGATAGGTGGGGTAACCGGGATTAGGGATCAAGACCTTATCCCCTGGATTCAAAAAAGCCATTGAAATGTGCATGATTCCCTCTTTAGATCCCATCAAAGGCAAAACTTCACTGTTGGGATTAGCAGCTACGCTATAATTTTTTTCGTAAAAATCGGCGATGGCTTGGCGCAACTCCGGAAGACCCTGATAACTCTGGTATTGGTGTACCTTGGGATGGTCAAAACTGTCTTTTAATGCTGCTACAACTTTTGGGTGTGGTGGAAGATCAGGACTTCCAATACCCATATTAATGACGGGTTTGCCCTCTGCGACCATGGTAGCTACCTCTCTTAACTTTTTGGAAAAGTAGTATTCCTGAACGGTATTTAATCTTCTAGCTGTCATAATTTTCCGGATGGATATTCTCCCAAAACCTTAAAGGCAGTGGCCATAATTCCAATTAATGACTTAGCTTTATAATAGTCTTTGGGGTCATCAAAAGTAACATCTACAAAAAAAGCGTATTTCCCCGGCGTCTTAATAACAGGAAGAGATTGTATTTTGGTTAGGTTAAGGTTGCAATCACTCATCACATTGAGTACAGTAGCTAGACTTCCACGTTTGTGATCCAAAACAAATTTCCACGCTGCTTTATTGATATTATTTGACGATTGGGTATTGTTTTTTTGAACTACTACAAAACGAGTCACATTTTTTTTGATGGTTTGAATAGAAGGAAATAAAATTTCTAAATCGTAAATGTGGGAGGCTCTTTTCCCTGCAATGGCTCCGCGATGTGTAATCTTATTCTTACTAATTTTAAGTGCTTCCTCAGCGGTATCATTACTCTCTACTAATTTAATATGAGGGTAGTCATAGAAAAATTTTTTACACTGCAACAAAGCCATAGGATGAGAATGGACTTCCTGTAGATCCTCAATTTTTTGACCGGGAAGAGCCATCAAATTATGTTCAATATTAAGATAATATTCTCCTGTTATGACTAGTTCGTATTGATCCAAAATAGCATAGTTGGATAAGATTGATCCTGCAATTGAATTTTCTAGAGCCATCACTGCCTGATCACAACCTCCACTGACAACTGCTTTAGCCAGAGCATCAAACGTTAAGCACTCCATAAGTTCTAGAGCTTGGGTATAGTATTGTTCAACCACCTGATCGTGGAAAGATCCTTTAATCCCTTGTATGGCAACTTTTTGTATCATGGCTAAAAAAAAAGTCCCGATAAATCAGGACTTCTTGTTTAATATATCATTAGATTACTACAAAATCCCTCTAACCTCAAAAAAGAAGTAATAATTGGCATTGTAATAAAAATACTTATTGTTCATTTTTTAATTATTGGCACAAATTTAAGATAGCTTTTGGCAAAAACAAACCATTTTATGGATTTTTTGTAGATTAAATAATATCAGACCTAATGATCATGAGTGCATATATTCTTCTAAAAAGTTAAAAACGGTTATGGTTCGTTCTGTTGAAAAACAATATCTTTCATTGAATAAGAAAAAATTGAAATGATAAAAAAAGAATATTTCGCTCCTCTGCGTTGGGGAATTATTGGTTGTGGGGATGTAACAGAGTTCAAAAGTGGGCCAGCCTATCAAAAAACAGTAGGTTTTGAGTTGAAAGCCGTAATGAGTCGTAATGAGCATAGAGTTAAGGACTACGCCCTTCGACATGGGGTAGAAAAATATTATACCGATGCAGACGCCTTAATCGATGATGCGGAAATCGATGCAGTCTATATTGCTACACCTCCGGATAGTCATTTATTTTATGCACTTAAAGTCGCTTCATCAGGGAAAGCCTGTTGTATCGAAAAACCATTAGCACCCAATTATGAAGAGAGTAAAAAAATAGCCTTGGCTTTTAAAAAAAATAACATTCCTCTTTTTGTTGCATATTACAGACGATCCTTGCCAAGATATACAAAAGTTAGGGAGTGGTTACTGAATCATGAAATTGGAGATGTCAGGCACATCAACTGGCACCTCAGTCAATCACCCAATAAGATGGATTTATCAGGTATTTACAACTGGCGTACTGATCCCAAGGTAGCACCGGGTGGTTATTTTGATGATTTGGCCAGTCACGGTATTGATTTGTTTATCTACTTATTGGGAGAGATTCAAAAGGTTTCAGGCATCAGTCTTAACCAGCAGGGCTTATATGCTGCAAAGGATGCCATATCGGCCTGCTGGTTGCACCAAGGAGGTGTGACGGGAGTTGGGGCATGGAACTTTGGAATAGAGCCGATGGATAGGGTTGAAATTTTTGGTAGTAAAGGAAAAATTCAGTTTTCTATTTTTGAAGAAAATCCACTGGTTTTGAATAATGAAGGTGAGGAAGTAAAACTTTCTATAGCCCATCCCAAACATGTTCAAATGACGCATGTCGAAAATTTGAAAAAACATCTTTTTGAGGGAAATTTTTCGCATCCCTCAACCGGAGAATCAGCAGTCCATACAAGTTGGGTTATGGATGAAATTCTCCGGCATCGTCATTAGTTGTTCAATGTTAGACCATATTTTACTTTTTCAAAAATCATTATTTCCTAACTTTGAAATGCTAATTTGAAAAAATCCTTATACCGATTAGATATTTTAATTACAGATAACCTAATAAGAATAAACCTTGGGGATAAACATCCAAAAATTATCTAAAAATTACGGCAACACAGTTGTTTTAAAAAACATTTCATTGGTCTTTGATGAAAATGGAGTGATCGGCTTACTGGGCCCCAATGGTGCAGGAAAAACCACATTGATGAAGATATTGACGGGTTACTTGAATCAATGGGAAGGAGAAGTTTCAATAGGCAATTTTAATTTAAGAGAAAAACTGAAAAGAATCCAACAACAAATGGGTTATCTGCCCGAAAACAACCCACTTTACCCGGAAATGTACGTTAGAGAATATTTGAAGTTTGTAGGAGAATTATATAGCATAAAAAAACCTCCCTTTAAGGAAGTCATTGAAAAAACTGGGCTGCAAGAACATGCCCATAAAAAAATATACACCCTCTCCAAAGGTTATAAACAAAGGGTTGGATTGGCAGCAGCACTGATTCATGACCCCCAATACCTTATCTTAGACGAACCTACGACAGGTCTGGATCCTAATCAGGTGGTAGAAATCAGAAACCTAATAAAAACACTGGGGAAAGAAAAATTGGTTTTTCTCTCAACCCATATTCTCCAAGAAGTGGAGGCCATGTGTGACAGGGTGGTCATTCTCAATAAAGGAAAGGTAGTGCTAAATCAAACATTGGAATCGTTAAAAAATGATGATCAACAGGTAGTGTCTGTTAGTTTTGATTATCGCGTGGAAAATGTGGCACTCAAAAAAATCCCTCATATCAAAAAAGTAGTCAACACTTTTGATTTTGAATATGAATTGACCTTTGAGACAAATCACGATATGCGACCAGCAGTTTTTGACTTTGCCCATGATAATGGCCTTAAAATTATTAGTCTTCAGCAAAAGAGTGAAGGACTTGAAAAACGATTCAATGCTCTGACAAAAAGGAATTAAAATATAGCCTTAGTATTTTTTTCGTTTTTGTATTTGCCAACACATTAATAATTTGAAAATGGGACACCGTGTTCTTTTAATTCTTTACTTTGCAGAATACACCACTCCAATACTACCTACAGAAAGAATTTAGTTTCGAAATATCTTTCATATTTCGTCTCCATTCAGGAAAACGGAATATTTGATTGGTGTTGAATACTCTAAAGTCTTGGCTACTGAGCAATATTTCTCAAAAGAAAGACAAACAGCTCTTTTAGCTTTATCGGGGGGTATCTCCCCTTCTAACCTTACATTAACTTTAATCTTATTAAATAAGGAGGGAACTAAGCCAGGGATTCGGTCTCCCTCAACATCCATTTTAACATCTTTAGGATTGATCTTTTGCTTATTGAGTATCGCAATGATATCTATACTACTGCAACCGGCTAGAGCCATTAAAAGAAGTTCCATAGGGCTAACGCCCTCCACTTTTCCTTCTTTTTTTGATTTATTATCCAAAAGCACTTTGTGACCATTGTCGTTCTTGACTTCAAAAAGATAGTCTTCGTTAACCCTATTTAAGCTTACTCTCATGAGACTAGGAAATATTTGAATTGGATTTAAAAATTCTGCTAAGAATTTGAGATACAGTTTTATTTTCTATCAAAAAAGCATCATGACCATGAATTGACTTTATTTCGTGATAAAAAATATTTTCTTTAATTTTTTTGCCCCTTTTTAGGGTTTTTTGATCCTCTTCGGCCGTAAAGAAGAGGTCACTATCCACTGCTATTAGGTGGATATTGGAGGATATGGTGTTGATGATTTTTTCTAAGCTATCTCCCTTACGGGTAATATCAACAGTTGCCAATAAATGATTCATGGCTTTGTAGGCTTGTAATAGAAATCGATCTTCTAATTTATATCCATGGTGTACAAGCCAACTTTCTACATTAAACAGTTTTTTTTCTGTGTTGATAGTCCTTCCAAATCGCTCTGAAAAAGATGCTGGAGTGCGATAGGTAAGCATTGCATGAATTCGTGCATCCCTTAGAGGTTCACTTGAATTTTCCAAAAGTCTTTTTTGTAGAAATGTATTGGCAATAATCCAATCCGATGCTTTCCAGTCGGCTGCAACAGGAATTAAATTATCTGTCAAATTCGGGTATAAAGCCGCCATCTCCCAAGCAATTCCACCTCCAATTGAACCACCTATTAGAGCAAAAAGTTTTTGTATACCTAAAATTTGCAGCCCTTGGAAGAAAATTTCTGCTATATCACCAGTGTGAAAATCTTTATAATTTTTGAGTGTGTAACCGTTAACACCGTTGCCAGGGATATTAAAAGCCAGAACAGAAAAATTAAGGGTATCTATGGTGAGGTTGGGTCCAACAACTTCACTCCACCAACCTTTAGGACCGGCAACATTGGCGTCACCGGTCAGGGAATGGTTGATCAGAACAACTGGAGCGTTTTGGTATGATTGACCGAAATGCTGGTAGTGTAAATCGATATTATCATAAACAATACCCGAGTCTGTAGTGAAATTATTGATGGATATGGTTTTAACATTACCCATTATAATTCATTAAATTGCTTTTAAAGCCTGATCTAAATCATTTTTCAGATCCTCTAAATTCTCGATTCCAATAGACAATCTTACCAATTCAGGAATTACCCCAGTACTTTTTTGTTCCTCTTCATTCAACTGAGAATGTGTAGTGCTGGAAGGATGAATAATCAGTGACTTGGTGTCGCCAATATTGGCCAAAAGGGAAAATATCTTGGTGCTTTCAGTAACTTTTTTAGCGGCATCGAATCCTTTTTTCAATCCAAAAGTAACGATCCCGCTATTTCCATTGGGTAAATATTTTGCAGCCAAATCTGCATATTTTGACGATTTCAATCCGGGATAATTTACCCAACTGACCTCCTCTCGAGATTCTAACCAATGGGCGAGTTCCAATGCATTTTCTGAGTGTTTTTGCATTCTTACCTCCAAGGTTTCCAAACCTTGAATGACTTGAAAGCTATTAAGTGGACTTGGTGCACTTCCAAGATCTCTCAGACCTTCTATTCTTACTCTTGCAATAAAAGCAATAGGTCCTAACACTTCGTGATATTTCAACCCATGATATGAAGGAGATGGTTCGGTAAACTCAGGGAAATTCCCATTAGAGTAATCAAAGGTTCCAGCGTCAATTATAACCCCACCAATGGTTGTTCCATTTCCAGTAATATACTTGGTTAATGAATGGATTACAATATTAGCACCATGAGCTATAGGGTTCAACAAAGCTGGAGTCGCAATGGTATTATCCACAATAAAAGGAACTTTTGCCGCTTTAGCTTGGGCACTGATTCCTTCAAGGTCTAAAACATCCAATTTTGGATTTCCCAAAGATTCTGCGAAAAAAGCTCTGGTATTTGGCTTAACTGCTTTTGCAAAATTGTCAACATTATCCGGATCTACAAAAGTTGTTGTAATACCAAATCTAGGTAAAGTATTGTTAAGCATATTAAAGGTTCCACCATAAAGGCTATTGGACGCTACAATATGATCCCCTGACTTGAGTAAGGTCATGAATGTTGTAGCTATGGCTGCTGTACCAGATGCAGTGGCAACAGCCGCAACACCGCCTTCAACTGCCGCCAAACGCTGTTCCAAGACATCATTGGTTGGGTTGTTTAAGCGAGTGTAAATGTATCCCGACTCTGATAGTGCAAATAAATTGGCAGCATGTTCTGAATCATTGAACACATATGAAGAGGTTTGATAGATAGGAACGGCTCTGGTTCCTTGAGTTTGTGTCACGTCATGCCCTGCATGAAGTGCGTTAGTAGCTAGTTTTAAGCTCATAATTTGAAAGTGTTTTTAATTTCATTTAAATAATCTAATTTTTCCCAAGTAAAAAGTTCCACGGTTTTTTCTAACCTGCCACTGTAAGGCGATTCAAAAATTTTTGTGATCTCTTGAGGTTGTCTTCCCATGTGACCATAAGCGGCTGTTTCAAGGTAGATAGGGTTTCTAAGTTTGAGTCTTTTTTCGATAGCATAAGGTCGAAGGTCAAAAATTTTCCTGACCTTATCCGCGATTTCAGGATCGGAGAAGGAAACTTTGGATGTGTTATATGTGTTAATGTTAATGGAAGTTGGTTCGACTACACCAATAGCATAACTTAATTGAACTAATATTTCATTGGCTACACCAGCAGCCACGAGATTCTTCGCTATATGTCTGGCTGCATAAGCAGCGCTACGGTCTACTTTGCTTGGATCTTTCCCACTAAAAGCTCCCCCTCCATGTGCTCCTTTTCCACCATAGGTATCAACAATAATTTTTCTTCCTGTCAATCCTGTATCACCATGAGGACCTCCGATTACAAATTTCCCTGTAGGATTAATGTGATAGGTAATATCATCATTGAAAAGGTTTTGAATGTGTTCAGGTTCCTTTTCAATAACCTTTTTAATGACGATGTTAATGATGTCACTTTTTATTTTTTCCAACATCTTTTCGTCATCTTCATGAAATTGATCGTGTTGAGTTGAAACCACTATGGTATCTATTAGCAAAGGTTTTCCTTGGTCACTATATTTGATAGTTACCTGAGATTTTGCATCAGGTCGGAGATATTTAATCTCATTGTTCTTTCTCCTTAATGTGGCCAACTCAATCAATATTTTATGTGATAAATCCAATGCCAAAGGAATGAAGTTGTGCGTTTCATCAGTTGCATAACCAAACATTATCCCTTGGTCTCCAGCTCCTTGATTCTCTTTTTCGGCTCTGTCCACTCCACGGTTAATGTCCTGTGATTGCTCATGGATCAAAGAGATCACACCACAAGAATTACCACTAAATTGATATTCGTCTTTTGTATAACCGATTTGGTTAATGGTTTCGCGAGCGATACTTTGTACGTCCAAGTAAGTGTGACTTTTAACCTCTCCTGCTAGTATGGCTTGTCCTGTAGTGACCATTGTTTCACAAGCTACCTTACTATCGGGATCGAAAGCAATAAAATTGTCGAGCAGAGCGTCACTGATCTGATCAGACACTTTGTCGGGATGGCCCTCACTTACTGATTCGGAAGTAAAAAAATATGGCATTTAGCTGTTGCTTTTTTGGGGTGATCTGACAAATGCGTCTAAAAGCAACACTGCTTTAGCATTTTTTTTAGAGGTTGCAATCAGTCAAATCCTTCCTCGATTATTTTGCAAATTTATTATTAATTTTTAAATTTTAAAGAAAAACTTTTTTTTTTTTTCTTATGGTGACTAAATTCAAATAACTGGTAAAAAAAAAGTATCTTAAAAGTCGTAAATAAAAAAAGTAATTATCTTTCTGCACGAAAAAAAAATATGATGTATTTCGCTATCGCAGGAAATATTGGTGCAGGAAAAACAAGTCTTGCTGAATTACTCTCCAAACATTACGGTTGGGAGGCCCATTTGGAAGATGTAATTGACAATCCTTATTTGGATGATTTTTACAACCATATGGAACGCTGGTCTTTTAACCTTCAAATCTATTTTTTGAACAGTAGATTTCGTCAATTGGATGGTTTTAGAACTTCTGATAAAAAATATATTCAAGACCGAACTATCTATGAGGACGCTCACATTTTTGCTCCCAATCTTCATGCAATGGGTTTGATGAATCAGCGAGATTTCAATAACTACCAGTCCCTATTTAAATTGATGGAATCCATGATAGAGGGCCCAAATATACTTATTTACTTAAGAAGTAGCATCCCCAACTTAGTTCATAAAATTCATAAAAGAGGGCGAGAATATGAAAACTCAATAAGCATAGAGTATCTGAGTCGATTGAATGAAAGGTATGAAGCTTGGATATCTACTTATAATAAAGGAAAGTTATTAATTATCGATGTTGACCAAATTGATTTCGTTGAAAACAAAGAAGATTTTGGAAAAATAATTGAAAAAATTGATGCCGAATTGAATGGCTTATTTTAATAAACTAAATCATTCGATTTTTAAGATTTTATTTCATTGTAATTTATAGGCTTTAGATTATTTTTTATTAGAATTGGTTTTAGTACTTTTGGGGCCATCAAAAACCATTAATACATGAAATTTGTTATTGAATTTTTACCTGCATTCGGACTATTGGGCTTGATGTTTGTTTACATTAAAAACATATGGATCACCAAGCAAGAAGTTGGAAATGAAAAGATGGCAACCATTGCCAATAATATTGCCAAAGGAGCCATGTCCTTTTTGAAAGCTGAATACAGAATATTATCGATTTTTGTGATCTGTTTGGCTGTGCTATTATATATCAAAGGAAGTAATGAAGAAGGATCTCACGGAATGGTTGCAGTGTCATTTGTTGTCGGAGCCATTTGCTCTGCTCTCGCAGGATTTATTGGCATGCGTGTAGCTACCAAGGCCAATGTTAGGACCACCAATGCCGCAAGGATTTCTCTAGGTAAGGCTATGGAGGTAGCTTTTACCGGAGGTTCTGTAATGGGACTAGGAGTGGTTGGCCTAGGTATTTTGGGTTTGAGTGGTCTTTTCATGATTTATCAAATGATATGGCCAGGATCTGAAAACTTGACTACTGTACTTAATGTTTTGACGGGATTTTCTATGGGGGCATCTTCAATCGCACTGTTCGCCAGAGTAGGCGGTGGAATTTACACTAAGGCTGCTGATGTAGGCGCTGACCTTGTGGGAAAAGTTGAAGCTGGAATCCCTGAGGATCATCCTCTAAATCCTGCTACTATTGCAGATAATGTGGGAGACAATGTGGGAGATGTTGCCGGAATGGGTGCTGATTTGTTTGAATCATATGTAGGTTCTATAATAGGTACAATGGTTTTAGGAGCTTTTATCATTACCCCTGAATTTGGGGGTTTAGGTGCTGTTTATCTTCCATTGGTAATAGCAGCTGTAGGAATAGTAATGTCTATTATAGGAACTTTTTTTGTCAAAGTTAAAGAAGGTGGTAATCCTCAAACTGCACTAAACATAGGAGAATTTGGATCAGCCGGTTTGATGGTGATCGTTTCCTATTTTGTTATTAATTCAATGATCCCAGAATCAACAGAGGGTTTACCCTCTGGAGCCTTGGGTGTATTTTTAGCTACTATTTCAGGATTGGTTGCCGGTTTGGGTGTTGGAAAAATTACCGAGTATTATACGGGAACGGGAACTAAACCTGTTTCTGCAATTGTTCGTCAGTCGGAAACTGGATCGGCTACCAATATTATTGCGGGTTTAGGTGTAGGAATGATGTCGACAATGATTCCCATAATACTTATTGCTGCGGCGATTTTAGTATCTCATCACTATGCAGGATTGTATGGAATTGCTATCGCCGCTGTTGGCATGTTGGCCAACACAGGTATTCAGTTGGCAGTTGACGCTTACGGTCCAATATCAGATAACGCGGGAGGTATTGCCGAGATGGCAGAATTACCTGCCGAGGTTAGAGAACGAACCGATAAATTAGATGCTGTTGGGAATACGACTGCTGCCATAGGAAAAGGTTTTGCCATTGCCTCTGCAGCTTTAACAGCTTTGGCATTGTTTTCTGCTTTCATGCAAGTAGCTAATGTAACAGCCATCGATGTTTCAAAACCCAGAGTAATGGCAGGACTTCTTGTGGGAGGCATGTTGCCTTTTGTTTTTTCTGCACTCTCAATGAATGCAGTTGGACGTGCAGCCATGTCGATGATTGAAGAGGTGAGAAGACAATTTAAAGACATTCCCGAATTGAAAGCAGCTCTCGAAATTATGCGTAAATACGATGCTGATATTTCCAAAGCAAACGCCAAAGATAGAGCTGTTTTTGATGCTGCTGATGGTAAGGCAGACTATGAAAAATGTGTAGAGATATCAACCAAAGCTTCCATTAAAGAAATGGTGATGCCCGGCCTATTGGCCATATTAGTTCCTGTAACTATCGGATTTTTGGGTGGTGCAGAAATGCTTGGTGGACTATTAGCAGGTGTAACTACTTGTGGAATACTAATGGCGATTTTCCAGTCCAACGCCGGAGGAGCTTGGGACAATGCTAAAAAAATGATTGAGTCGGATGGAAGAAAGGGATCAGATGCCCATAAAGCAGCAGTAGTTGGTGATACAGTTGGTGATCCATTTAAAGATACTTCTGGACCCTCTCTCAATATTTTATTAAAACTGATGTCTGTAGTGGCTTTGGTAATTGCGCCAACAATTGCAATTAAACCACATAAAATAGGGGGAAAAATTGAAAAATCTGATTATAACATCTCCCTTGAGGTAGAAAAAAAATCTGAAATAGCAGATAATACCATCCTATACGAAGATATTTTCAAATATTAGGTTCACTTAAATTTTCATTTAACTCCAGCTCAAAATATCTATTTTTATATTAAATAACTTCGACGGGTTATATAACTCTAATTTAATCAGGTAGTCTTTATGAGCATTTTTCGGTTTTCAATAAGTACTCATTATATTAGTAATTAAGAGATGTAGTGATTTGAACTACGGAACAATTTCCGTGAAGGTCAAGTAAAATTTAAGAATGAAATTTTGGGCTAGGGTTAGGAGATTAATTAGGTAATGTACATAACTTTTTTTACGGCTTTGATCACATCGTTACTGCTGGGAAGCCACTCTTCCAATAATACAGGTGAGTATGGCGCAGGGGTATCAGCGGTATTTATTTTTTCAATGGGTGCATCAAGAAAATCAAAGATTTGATTTTGAACCTGATAAGTAATCTCTGTAGAAATATTACCAAAAGGCCAGGACTCTTCTAGTATAACCAATCGGTTGGTTTTTTTTACAGAATTGAAAATAGCTTCATAATCCATAGGTCTTATAGATCTAAGGTCTATAATCTCGCAATCAATCCCTTCTTTAGTTAGTGTTTCAGCTGCACTATATGCAACTTTAATGATTTTACCAAAAGATACTATTGTAACATCTTTTCCATGTCTTTTAATATCAGCAACACCTATGGGAATGGTATACTCTCCCTCAGGGACTTCCCCTTTATCTCCATACATTTGTTCTGACTCCATAAATATCACCGGATCTTCATCTCTAATCGCAGACTTTAAGAGTCCCTTGGCATCGTATGGGTTAGATGGAACAATAACTTTCAACCCGGGACAGTTGGCATACCAACTTTCAAAAGCCTGGGAATGTGTGGCAGCTAATTGACCTGCTGACGCAGTAGGTCCCCTGAATACAATAGGGCAGGGAAACTGACCCCCTGACATCTGACGAATCTTAGCAGCATTATTGATGATTTGGTCAATTCCCACTAAGGCAAAATTAAAGGTCATAAATTCTATAATGGGGCGGTTACCGGTCATCGTCGAACCAACGCCAATTCCCGAGAAACCCAATTCTGAGATAGGTGTGTCAATTACACGTTTGTCACCAAACTCATCCAGCATGCCTTTAGAGGCCTTGTAAGCACCATTATATTCGGCAACTTCCTCCCCCATAAGGTATACAGACTCGTCTCTACGCATTTCTTCTGACATGGCCTCACAAATGGCCTCTCTGAATTGAATAGTTTTCATTAATTTTTATTTGATTTACAAATTTAATTAAATGCTAATGGATAAATGATTATAGCATCTAGAATTTTCAATTAAAGTAATTTCTAAATCAATTATTTTTTGATGATTTGCTTGATAATTTTACTAATTTGGTATTAATTGAAACTATGAAATTAATTCAATTAAACATTAAGGGCATTTCCTACAGTGATACACAAACAGGTGCTTATGCACTTATTTTGAGTGAAGCGGACGGAAACAGAAGTCTACCAATTATTATTGGAGGATTTGAAGCACAATCCATTGCCATTTCCATGGAAAAGGAACTTAAACCAAAACGCCCTCTGACCCACGACCTTTTTAAAAATTTTGCTGATAGATTCAACATTTATCTTAAACAGATAATCATTCACAAATTAGTCGACGGGGTATTTTACTCCAGTTTGATCTGCGAAAGAGATAAAATTGAGGAGATCATTGATTCAAGAACTTCAGATGCCATAGCTATGGCCTTGCGATTTGGGGCTCCGATTTTTATTTACGACTCTATTCTAAAACAAGCTGGTTTTGACGAAAGAACCATAAGAGACGACCAAAAAAATAAAGGAAAGGAAAACTGGATTCAAAATTTTGTTGAAGAACAAAATAGACAGAAAGCCGTTCCTGATGATTTGAAAAAGCTTTCTCTTACAAAACTCAAATCACTTCTAGACAAATTAGTTAACCTAGAGGATTATGAGAAGGCCGTTAAAATTAGGGATGAAATTTCAAAAAGAGAGTCCAAAAAATAGATGTTAATTTTTTTTTGAAAACTATTTTTATCTAAAAACTTTGATATCTAAACCTTAACTTACTTTTGATTATATATCCACAACAATAATGCAACAGTATTTAGATTTGGTCAAGTTCATCCAGGAGTATGGAGTAAGCAAAACAGACCGGACAGGAACAGGAACTAAAAGCGTTTTTGGTTATCAAATGCGATTTGATTTAGCAGCGGGTTTCCCATTGGTAACCACTAAAAAAATTCATATAAAATCTGTTATTCACGAACTTTTGTGGTTCTTAAGGGGAGATACCAACATCAATTATTTAACTAAAAATGGTGTAAGAATATGGAATGAATGGGCTGATCAGAAAGGAGATTTAGGTCCTGTATATGGTCACCAGTGGAGGAACTGGAATGACGAAGGTATCGATCAAATCAAAACGGTAATAGAAACTTTGAAAACCAATCCCGATAGTAGAAGAATGTTGGTTTCAGCCTGGAACCCCAGTGTGCTTCCCGATACTTCCTTATCTTTTTCAGAAAACGTAGCAAATCACAAAGCTGCTCTTCCGCCATGTCATGCGTTTTTTCAATATTATGTGGCCGAGGGAAAACTTTCTTGTCAACTTTATCAAAGGAGTGCAGATTTGTTTTTGGGGGTTCCGTTTAATATCGCATCATATGCCCTTTTGAACATGATGGTGGCTCAAGTGTGTGATCTAAAACCCGGAACCTTTGTGCATACCTTTGGAGATGTTCATATTTATTCCAATCATCATGAACAATTAGAGGAGCAACTTAGTCGAAGCCCTAGACCACTTCCACAAATGATCTTAAATCAGAAAATAAAAGATATTTTTGAATTTAAATATGAGGACTTTACACTCAATGGATATGATCCACATCCATTAATTCGTGGTAAAGTTGCAATTTAGGTTATACTACTTTCAAATGTTTCATTACACTAATTAATTTGTCAATTTCTTTAATGGAGTTGTAAAAGTGAATAGAGAACCGAAGATATTTACCTCTGTATGAAGCTCTAACACTATTATTCTCCAATAGTTTCAATAATGACTCCTGTGCAACAATACTAACTATAGAGCTTTGGTTTTTGCGCTTATAGTATTCGGGAATACAACCTATTTTGATTAGTTCTTCTCTTAGTTTTTGACTGAGTAATTTATTTCTTTCAACCAATTTTTCAAAATCATGATTTTTTAGATAATCTAGAGCAAAAACCAGCGAGGCTGCTCCTAGTATATTAAAATGTCCAGAAAATACCTTTCGACGAAAATCCTCTGGGCTTAACCTCGTTTGCTGAAAAAAGTCATCTGATAAGGCGATAAAACCATTGCCAAAACCACCCAATAACCACTTATATCCGCTACATACTATCGCATCAAATGCAGATTTGTTAAAGTCGAAGAGATCTGATCCGATGTGTTGGGTAGCATCTCCTATAATCAACAATTGTGGATATTTTTCTTTAAGTTGATGTAAAAAATTAAAATCAATTTTTAATCCATTTGTATACTGAACGACACTAATTACAAGAAGATGGAAATTGCTTTGAGATAATTTATGCTCTATTTTTTCCTCCAAATGCTCCTCAGTGGTCAAACAAAAATGATTTAATTCCCTTTCCTCTAAAGCACCAACAAGTGAATGGTAATCATCTTTTAGATACAATACGTTGCTTCCTTTTGCTATACAGTCTAAAACAAATCTTATACCCACTGAAAAGTTGGAAACAAAAAAAGTTTGCTCTTTTTTGGAGCCTATAAATGAAGAAATAGTTGCATGGGTCTGATCCAATCGTTCATAAGCATCAATTTTGTATTGATCTCCATTAATCAGGTAATCCTTTTCAAAATTAGATCTGAAATCGTACAAAGAACGAGACATCAGCCCTACATATGCTGTGTTTAAATATGTACTTGATTTCAGGGCTAGGAAATCGTTATGAAAGTTCATAAATAAATTAGAAAACGTACATTTGTTTCAAAATTAGTCTATTTAAATTTATTTTTTACTTTTATTCATTTTCTTAAGTCTAAAATAAAAAACTCCCTTGTAATTTTATGAATTCTAAAGGTTTAAAAGATTCAAAAACAGTTCATGCTTCGAAGGTCAGCAGATCATTAAAAGTCCCGAAAGTCACCCTTATCGCTGCTATTGATGAGAATGGTGTTCTGGGGAAAGATAATCAATTGATCTGGCATTTACCAGAAGACCTCAAGCGCTTTAAACGTTTGACCACAGGTCATAGCATCATTATGGGGAGGAAAACCTTTGAATCCCTGCCCAAGGCATTGCCAAACCGCCATAATATAGTAGTGACGCGAAACCAAAATTATTCCAAAGAGGAAGTCACTGTTTGTCATAGTCTGGAAGCAGCTATTGAATTTACAAAAGACGACGACCAGCCCTTCATAATTGGTGGTGGAGAGATTTACAAACAGGCTATTGGATTAGCTGACGTGATTGAGTTAACAAAAATTCACTCCAAATTTGAAGGAGATGTGTTTTTTCCAAAAATCGATTCAAAAAAATGGACAGTTGAAAAGGAGGAGCGGATGAGTCATCCCAATTTTGAATACTCTTTTTTTACATACATTAAAAAATAAATCCATCATGAAAGCATATATATTTCCTGGTCAAGGCTCTCAATTTCCAGGTATGGGAAAAGATCTATTTGATAAATTTGAAATGGCCAAAGAGATGTTCCATGTGTCTGATGAGATCTTAGGGTTTGACCTTTCCACCATACTCTTAAAGGGAAGCAAAGAGGACCTTCAGCAAACCAGAGTAACTCAACCTGCAATTTTTCTTCATTCTATTATTACAGCAAAAGTTATGGGTGATGATTTTGAGCCCTATGCAGTAGCGGGGCACTCATTAGGAGAATTTTCAGCCTTAACAGCTGCTGGGGCCATTGATTTTGAATCAGGGTTGAAATTGGTCTCTCAAAGAGCGGAGGCCATGCAAAAAGCCTGTAATATAAGTAAAGGAACTATGGCTGCTATCTTGGGAATGGAAGACAAAAAAGTTGACGAAATATGCCAACAAATCTCTGGAGTGGTAGTTGCAGCCAATTACAATTGTCCCGGACAACTGGTTATTTCGGGCAGTATAGATGCCATAGAATCTGCTTGTGAAGATTTAAAAGCAGCAGGCGCTAAGAGAGCTTTGATTTTGCCAGTGGATGGAGCATTTCACTCTCCTCTAATGGAGCCTGCTAGAGCTGAGCTCGAAAATGCTATTGATTCCACAAGTTTTTCTGATCCTTTATGCCCTATTTATCAAAATTCACCCGCCATAGCAGTTGAAGATCCCGTAGAAATTCAGAAAAATCTGGTCGCACAATTGACGGCCCCAGTAAGATGGACACAAAGTATAAATGCCATGATTGAATCAGGGATTACGAATTTCGTTGAAGTGGGACCTGGAAAAGTTTTACAGGGTTTAGTTCGAAAAATTTCTTCGGAAGTATCTGTTTCCAGTGCAGAAATTTAAAAACTAAACTAAATATGACTTTATAGTGTCGGTAATAAAATTAATTTGATCGTCATCTAATTCTGTATGCATAGGCAAAGAGACAACCTGGTTTACTATTTCGAGTGTTACTTTAAAATCCTCGGGCTTATAGAGCTCATTTGTATATGCCTTTTGTAAATGCAAAGGAATAGGATAATAAATTCCACAAGGAATACCCTTCTCATTTAAATGTTTGACCAGTGAATCTCTTTTTCCATTAATTATCTTCAAGGTATATTGATGATAAACGTGTGAGTCTGGGTCACCCTTTCTGTGAGGTGTAATTAATTTCTGGCAATCAATCAAACGATTATTATACTTTTGAGCAGCAACTTTTCTGGAATCATTATAAAAATCTAATTTTTTGAGTTTAATGTTAAGTATTGCAGCCTGTAATGAATCTAATCTAGAATTTACACCAACCACATCATGCTGATACCTTGTATACATTCCATGGTTAACCATTCCTCTGATAATATGGGCCAAATCATCATCATTGGTGAAAATAGCACCACCATCACCGTAAGCTCCAAGATTCTTAGAGGGAAAAAAAGAAGTCGTTCCTATATGACCCAAGGTTCCGGTTTTCTTTTTACTTCCGTCAGAAAACGTGTAATATGCCCCTAAAGATTGTGCGTTATCCTCTATGACATATAGGTTATTTTTTTTAGCCAAGGCTAGGATTTCTTCCATATCCGCAGCTTGACCAAATAAATGAACTGGAATAATGGCTTTAGTCTTAGGGCCAATGGCCTTTTCTATCGAAGGAATATCGATATTGAATGTTTGGGGGTCAACATCAACCAAAACAGGTGTTAGTTTTAAAAGAGAAATTACCTCAACAGTAGAGGCAAAAGTAAAGTCAGCTGTGATGATCTCATCCCCTGGTTTTAAACCCAAGGACATCAAGGCAATCTGAAGTGCATCTGTTCCATTTGCGCATGGGATAACATGTTTTGAACCCAAGTAACTCTCAAGTTGATTTTGGAAGCTTTTTACACCGGGTCCGTTAATAAACATTGTGGATTCAATAGTTTCTAAAATTGACTGATTGACTTGTTCTTTGATATGCTCGTATTGACCTTTAAGGTCTACCATTTCGATCTTTTTCATAATTTTTCTTACACTACAAAATTAAAAAAGGAATCTGCTTTAAGCAATTGAATTAAAAACTATTTTTGATTCGATGATGTTTCGTATTACATACAATCTATTTTTGTACCTCTGTTATCCAATAATAAAGTTTTTAGGTTTTTTTTCTTTCAAACTTCGGCTTTTTACTGATGGGCGTAAAATGGTTTTTAATCAATTAAAATCTAAAGGAGTTGACCGTGGAAAGTGGGTTTGGTTTCATGTAGCTTCCCTTGGGGAATTTGAACAAGCCCGTCCCCTTATTCTGGATTATAAAAAGGCTTTTCCAGATGAAAAAATTTTACTTACTTTTTTTTCACCATCTGGTTATGAAGTCCAAAAAAAATTCTCTGCGGCTGATTGTATTTGCTATTTGCCATGGGATACACTCAATAATGTGAATCGATTTCTAGATTTTTGCAATTTAAAGCTGGCCATATTTGTAAAATATGAATTCTGGTTAAACTACTTTAATGGGCTTTACAAAAGGAAAATTCCTGTTTACTCAGTTTCAACTATTTTTAGACCACATCAATTATTTTTTAAAAGCTACGGGAAGGCTTATAGAAAAATCCTATATGGGGTAAGACACTTTTTTGTCCAAAACGATGAGTCTAAAAAACTATTGAACTCAATAGGAATTGATCAGGTAAGTGTCAGTGGTGACACAAGACTAGATCGCGTATATGATTTGACCCAAAATCACAAAAGGGATGAGATAATTGAAAAGTTTTTAAAAAATCAAGAATGTTTTGTCGCAGGTAGCACTTGGCCTGAAGACTATGAACTTATGGATCGTTTTCTAAAAAAACCTGCAAACTTAAAAATTATAGTAGCACCGCACGAAATATCAAAGTCCTCTATCGAAAATCTTGAAAAAAAAATATCATTTCCTTGCGCAAAATGGAGTGATTTTGACGATAAAAGTGATGCTGACAAAAAAGTAATCATAATTGACACCATTGGACAATTAGCCATGATTTATCACTATGCAAAATTTGCCTACGTAGGTGGGGGAATGAAAAAAGGGGGATTGCACAACACATTAGAACCTGCAGCCTATGGAATTCCAGTTATTATAGGAAAATATTTCAATAGATTTCAGGAGGCTGTAATTTTAGAAAAAAAAGGAGGTATTTCGACTGTAAAATCTTCATATGAGTTCGAAAAAATATCAAATGCCTTGTTAAAAGATCAAAAATTAGTTGAAAAAATGGGAGAAATCAATCAAAATTATGTAGCATCAGGAAGGGGTGCGAGTCATCACATTACTGAGACAATTAGAAAACATATTACTAAATAAATTTACAATTTATCCATATTTACTTTTAATCTTAAAATATGAGGAAAACATTATTGACCTTATTCTTTCCATTACTAGTTGTCGTTCAGGCCCAACAAACTCCAGATAGCCCACTTAATATCATTCTTTTGATTGGAGACGGAATGGGATTATCTCAAATATCTGCTGGAATGTATGTAAATAACAATCAAACTATTTTAGAAGATTTTTCTGTCATTGGACTTTCCAAAACCCATGCAACAAATAGTTTGGTTACTGACTCTGCAGCAAGTGGGACCGCCATGGCCTGCGGAGAAAAAACTTATAATGGTGTTCTTGGAATTAATTCGAAAAACAAAAAACTTAAGTCTATATTAGAAATTTGTGAAGAAAATGGTTACAATACTGGACTTATTGCCAATTCAAGTATTGTTCATGCAACCCCAGCTTCTTTCTATGCAAATATTGACTCCAGATATAAATATGAGAAAATTGCTCTTCAGTTGAGTGAAAGTAATGTAGACTATTTCATAGGGGGAGGAAAAAAATATTTTAACAAAAGAGAGGACAACAGAAACCTTATTAAAGAAATGGATAAGATAGATGTAGTCAAAAACTTCAATGCCTATAAAAAGTCAGGTTCTGAACGCATTGGATTTTTTACCTTCAATGATGAACCCCCATCAATTATCGATGGCAGACCCCCTTTACTGGGAAAGTATCTGACAGCAACCCTAGATAAATTGAATAAACGTATAGAGCCTTTTTTTTTGATGGTAGAGGGTTCACAGATTGACTGGGGAGGACACGCCAATGACATTGAATATATCACCTCTGAGTTTATAGAGTTCAATGAAGCTATTGAGGTGTCACTAAATTTTGCAAAAAACAATTCCAATACTTTGGTAATCGTAACAGCAGACCACGAAACAGGAGGACTAGCCATTACTATGGGAAAAACAAAGGGTTATGAAATTGTTGCTGGCTTTAATACTGGGGGGCATAGTGCCACAATGGTTCCGGTTTTTAGCTATGGTAAGTTTTCAGAACTTTTTGGAGGAATCTATGACAATACCCAAATCTTCCATAAAATGACAGAGGCTTTGGGTGTAGATTAATACTACTTAGTTCTCATATTTTGAATCACCTTTTTTTCGAAGGTTGATTTATCTTCCAAAATTTCAAAAAAACTTGCCAGAAATTCTTTGGAGCTCTGAAATTCAGTGCTTAACTCAAAGTTGGATTCTTGAGCATCTAAGATTTGAAAAAAATCTGACTTCTTTTCCAACAATTGATCCCTAACCTCGTACACTATGGATTCATCTCTTTTAAAACCTCTGTATTTTCTGTCTTTGACAGATTTGATTCCCAATCGGCTGTTTACAATGGCATAACTGGCATCTACTAAACCACACAAATCAAAATCATAGGGTAAAGGATAGATTTTTTTATTCGCATAAAGCAATTTTCCATTGTGTTGATATGCAACAGAAAAATCTGTATTTCCAATCATAAATTGGAACATAGAATTTTGGATGGATGTCATATCGTCCATGGCTTTAGGGTGAATGTATCTTTCAAAAGACTTGCCTTCAAACCTATCTGCAACACGCTTGTCGTCCTCTATTAAAAATCCTTTGAGGTTATGAACGATAATCTTGTTTTTTTTGACTTCAGAGAACTCAATTTCAACCATACGAGTTTTGAAGTGATAAGGAGATATTTTTTCATAAAGCTTATAAGCTATGAATTCCTGAACGATGTTGTCATTTTTTTCATCCTGAAGTAAACAGGGAACAACAAGTTTTAAATTTTTGTTTCCTTCAAACAAGGAGCCTTCAGCCTTGGATTTTTTAATTTTCATCTTAATGGGTGGAAAATAGCACTTGGACCTCCTAAAATTACCCCGAGCTCTTAAAGATACTTCGAGATCATTCCATTTTTTATTATTCCAATAAGACATATTGGTCTTGACATATGTTGTATCATCAGTTTCAAGTCGAATCACTTTGTTGGAGTAACTTAATTTGATTTTTAATGGATCCTGATTTTCAAATAATTGATCAGATTTTTGATTGATTTGAGCTGAAATAGCAGACACCATAAGAAGTGCCAACAAAAAAAACATTTGTTTATTCATAATTTAGTTAATAGATTTACTAAAATACAAAATTTGTGATTAAATACCTGTCAATCATTAACCACCGTACCCTGATAACATTATTTTTATCGTTATTAGTTCCCTCTTTTGCATATAATTTTGAAATCATTTATAATATTGATCTTACCTTGATCAGTATTGCAATTATTTTTCCGTTAGTATTTGCCATAAGGGGCGCATTCAAACGAAGGGAAAAGGCTTTGGAGTTTTTAAGTTTACATAGGGGCGCAATCAAAACAATTTCCTATTTTTTCATGAATAGCACTAAACTAACTGATGAGTCTAAAAATGAAATAAATAAAATTTTAGATGACCTCTCCAACTCTTTTCTGAACCACCTCTCCCAATCTAGTCATAACACAGATGAAATTGATAATAAAACACAATTAATTTATCAATTTATCGAAAAAAACAATGAGGAGATTTCAGGAGGAGTAAAACAAAAAATATTCAGATTTATTAGAGATGTTCATGTATCACAAGAGAATCTTATTGCTATTCATACTCACAGAACTCCAATTAGCTTGAAAGCATATTGCCTAATTTTTATTTACTTATTTCCAGTGATCTATACTCCCACCATTATCAATAAAATAGGATTAGAAAATCCTATGGGACTGACTTATTTTGTAATTATTCTCAGCGAGTTTATACTAATTTCACTCTACAACATACAAGATCAAATGGAATATCCCTTCGATAAAGATGGATTAGATGACATTAAATTGGACTATTTTAAAGTCAATAGATCTATCAAATAAAGCAATTATTCCAAACATTATTTTTAGTTTTCCAAAAAAAATAAATAACCACTTTCATTCAAAAGCATTTTATTGAATATTCGTACTCTGTAAAATTAAAATTTCTACACTCATAGAAAAAATTAATAAAAAGGACTTTATGCCAAAAAACAGAGTTAAAATATATTAAATCCTAAATCCAAACGAATCAGTATCTAAAAGTTTTTGATCTAATCAAAAACAAGAAAGTTATATGCCTGTAAATATGAGACAAAGGAATGACCAAACCATTTATTTTAAAATATTTTTAATTTTATGATTAAAAATTAATTAATTTTAACATCAAAATAATTATTTTTTTTTTATAAGTTAATATTGTACATTATTAGGGTAATTAAAATGAATAATATAGAATAATTTGCGTATATCTTTGTTTTTATAAAAATATACCCAAAATGAAAAAGATTTTACTCTCCACACTTTTGATTTCTTTAACCACTTTAGGCGCAGCTGAAGTGGCAATTCCTAAAGACAGTATTATTATTAAAACTGTTGATGAAAAAATTTCAATCATTGAAGAAAAAACACTTTTGGCCATTCAGTCAGAAAATTACAGATTTATTGAAGAACTTCTTCAGTCCGGCGCAATCAGTCCAAGAATGACTATTAATGGCAAACCGTTGATCATCCATGCAGCCATTCACGACAAAGCGGAAATGATTTTATTGTTAGCCTCTTATGGAGCGATGATTCTTGAACCCGTCTGTGGTGAGGGAAAAGACATTATGGAACATGCTATAGAAAACAAGGCTATTCATGCTCAAGCTCAAATTATTGTTATCAAAGCTTAATTTGGCAAACTACAAATAAAGTAACTCAATTATTGTATTCCGCTTATTGGACTTTTTAAACCAAATTAGTTTCAAATTATTGAATAATTAGTTTGTGAGTGGTGTAAACATTTTGTTGATATACTTTTATAATATACTAACCACTAGGCAAATCATCCACTACAATAAAGTTATTCTTGGATGTCGATTCCTTGATTTTTTACCAAGAATCGTGTAAAGTTCAAGTTTAAATTCTAATTAAAATTGATTTTTGTCATTACATGTTTAATATGACTGCTTGAGATAGAAATATATACAAAATAAAATACATCTTACTAAAGCTATGTTGTATCCTAAAAATCAAATATTCTAAGATCGTTATGAGTTAAATAGTGGTATAATTATCAAATATTCTTTGGGAAAAATTCACTACGGATTTAATTGTTTTTTTAAACAACATCTAAATAAAATGCGAAAACCTCAGTATAGCTAATATTTCTTAAACTTTTACAAAGTGCGGGTGAAGGGACTCGAACCCCCACGCCGTGAAGCACTAGATCC
>CETK01031118.1_pt1 | contig 48820 bp, 43 predicted proteins | sample 361431 | NCBI WGS metagenome assembly CETK01 (sample SAMEA2622452, study PRJEB7988) | marine metagenome | biome: marine biome (ENVO:00000447); feature: surface water layer (ENVO:00002042); material: "saline water (ENVO:00002010), including plankton (ENVO:xxxxxxxx)" | depth 5 m | reverse complement strand
GAGATTTATAAGATAATAAGGCACACTAAAACAACAACTATTTTAGTGACTCACGATATTAAAGACGCACTAAATATATCTGATCGCATTCTTGTTTTTAAGGCGGGAATAATTCAACAATATGCAGATCCAATTAAATTGTATTGTGAGCCAGCTAACCGTTATTGTGCAAAAATTCTTGGTGATATAAATCAAATAACTTTTGATCAAGAAGTTAGGTTTATAAGACCCGAAAATTTAAGAGTAGTTGATAATTCGGATTACAGCATTTTGGTCGAAAAATGCTATTTTCAGGGAAATATATATAAAATTAAGGGAATACTAGATAATCTTCCATGCCATTTTTTTTCAAAAAAACCCTATCAAAGAAATATAAAGGTTTGTGTTGATTTTGATGAAAAGGATTTGATTTTTTTTGATTCATTATGTCTATCTTACTTTGAATAATAATCAAAATTTTAAAAATATTCTATTTAAAAATACATTTGATTTTAAAGGAACCTTTTTTTTATGCTTTCATTTGGAATCATACAATATTCTTTCTTTCCGAAAAGTCGATACCTTTTTCTTGAAACAAAATTATACAGGCCATCTCTTAATTTAGGTGGTAATAATTTGATTACTCTCGATAGTAGTCTATTGAATCTACCTATTTTAAATAAAATGGCTAACACAGCATCTGATTCTTTAAGAAACCTTTTCTCAGTGAAAAAAATAATTGTTTCTAAATCAGACTTGATATTGTTTTCCATTAGGAAATTTGTGGCAAACTCAGATTGTAGACTTGAAAAATAAAAAACACCATCAGGATCATTTCTTACGACATACTTTACCCAAAAGTTGCATAGATTACAAACTCCATCAAAAAAAATGATATTAGATTTATCATTTAAATCACTGATCATAAATTTTACTTTATTTAGGCTAAAATCTAATATAATGGTATTTAACGTAATGAGTGTAAAGATTTATAATTAATTTAGCGTTTGAAAATGAAGCTGATAAATGATTGAAAATTTAAAAACAGAAATCTCAGAATTCAGAGATCAACTTATGACTCATCCCATTTACGGGAACATAAACTCAATTTACAATTTGAAACAATTTATGCAATCTCATGTATATGCCGTATGGGATTTCATGTCATTGGTCAAAAAGTTACAATTGGATTTGACCACCACTTCCCTTCCTTGGCAACCGCCGAAAAATAATTCTGCTGCCAGGCTGATCAATGAAATCGTTTGGGGGGAGGAAACTGATTTGGACAAGTATGGAAATTCGGTCAGTCATTTTGAAATGTACCTAAATGCCATGAAACAGATAGATGCCGACACTCGTGACATTGAAAAATTTTTGTCTCAGCTAAGAGAAGAAAATAATATTTTTGATATTATAGATCAAGCAAGACTGCCTGCCCACGTGGCCGATTTTTTGAATTTCACCTTCCGTATTATTGAAGAAGGTAAAACCCATAAAATTGCTGCGGTTTTCACTTTTGGAAGAGAGGACTTAATTCCAGACATGTTTATCTCTATGATCAAAAAAATGAATCGAAAAAACGAGTGCAATTTTGATCAGATCATCTACTATTTTGAGAGACACATAGAGGTAGATGGTGATTCCCATGGCCCTATGGCACTTGATATGATTAAAAACCTTTGCGGATCAGACCCCCTTAAATGGGAAGAGGCGATTTCCGCCTCCAAGACTGCCCTCCAAATGCGAATTAATCTTTGGGATGGCATCAATCTTCAAATCACCCAAAAAGAGAATGTCTTTACATGATTCGAATTATATTATTTTTTGTCACTTTCTTCAACACTCTACTTAATGGTCAATATTCTAGTGTGACTGATTTTGCCCAATCCATTACTGAGCAGGAGCTAAAGGAGCTTCTCTATGTTTATGCCTCCGATTACTTTAAAGGAAGAAGAACAGGTAGCAAGGGTCAAAAAATTGCTGTGGATTTTTTGAGAGATTACTATATGGACTTAAATATCCAAGCGGCTGAGGGGACTAACAACTATTTTCAAGAGATGATTTTGAAAGTTGATGGTAAAATGGTCTCAACAGAAAATGTAGCCGCTGTAATCAAGGGAAGTGAATTTCCAGATGAATACATCGTTTTAACCTCTCACCTAGATCATATTGGAATTGAGGGTGGACAAATTAACAATGGTGCTGATGATGATGGGTCCGGAACTGTATCCATGCTTGAAATAGCAGAGGCATTGCAAATCGCGTCAGAAAACGGTTATAAACCTAAGAGATCGATAGTTTTTTTACATGTTACAGGCGAAGAAGAAGGCCTTTTAGGTTCAGCATATTATTCCGAAAACCCACTCTACCCCCTAAAACAAACCATTGTAAACTTAAATATTGACATGATTGGTCGAAATGATTCACTTCACGAAAGTGATGAAGACTATTTATATCTGATTGGATCTGATATACTCTCTAAGGACCTTCATGATATTTCTATATCGATTAACAAGAAATATTCCAATTTAGACCTGGATTTTCGTTATAATGATCCACTGTTAAAAGTTTATGAAAGGGGCAGGTATTACGCAAATCGCTATTATTACCGTTCTGACCACTACAATTTTGCAAAAAAAGACATCCCTGTCATCTTCTATTTTAGTGGTACCCACGAAGACTATCATCTCCCAACTGATACAGTTGAAAAAATTAATTACCCACTGCTAACCAAAAGAGCACGGTTTATTTTTCATACCTTATGGGAACTAGCTAATAGAGAAGGTCGTATTAGACTTAACTCAAACAAGAAATACCTCAACATCGATAAAAACGGAAGGTAACTTGATTCCACTCTGTTCGCTCTTTTAGTCTTTAAAATCTATTGAGGATAAACATAGTGTTCCAGTTTTTTGTAACGATCAATAGGTGTATTGTAAGATTGTTATAATTTTGGTATAATAATTTTTGGAACATAATGCCGAAAAATATATTATATACTGTTTTATTTTTTTTTGCCCTCCCGTCTAACGCACAGGAAGAAGGTTTTCCACTTGATTCACTCCCATATGATGCGATTATTAATTCAACTTTGGGCGGTAAAAGAATGAAATATTTTGGTAAACTAGACTTAACCCTAAGTCAGGCTTATTTTGAAAATTGGGTATCTGGAGGTGAAAACGCTTTTAATGGAGTCCTACACTTTGATTATAATTTCAATTATTCCAATAGAAAAGGATGGGTTTGGGACAACAATTTGATGATTTCAATAGGAGGAAACAAAACATCTAGTAGTAAAATCTTAAAAAAAGCTGATGACAGATTTGAAATCAATTCTCAGCTGGGAAAACAAATCAACCAATTTTGGAACTATGCAGTTTATTTAAATTTTAAATCTCAATTGTTACCAGGTTTCAGATACTACATGGAAGATGGGGTTGAAAAAAAGGATAAATCAACCCGTATATTTTCTCCTACCATTATGCAGTTTGGGGTTGGTTGGTATTACAAAAAGAGCAGTAATTCTTGGGTAAACTTATCTCCTTTATCTGCCAGAGGAATTTTCGTTGGTTCAGCTTATACTCGAGATCTCGAGGTGGGACAAAAATATTTTGGTGTTGAAAAAGGAAAAACTGGCCTAATAAATTTAGGAGGATCTATCAATGGTTTTATTAAGTTATCTCTGATGGATAATATCACTATTGAAAACAAATTCAATGTTTACGCTAATTACATTGAAAAAATTCAAAATATTGATTTTGAATTCAATGCCATTTTAAGAATGAAAGTAAACAGGAGAATTTCTTCAAATCTGATAGCTCATTTACTTTATGACGACGACTTGATAGGAAGGTTACAAATTAGAGAATTATTTGGAGCTGGACTTAGTATTGACCTGTAAGTCCCTTACCATGTCATGAAACCAATTCAATTGGTAATAGCTTAGAAAAATATTATAAATCTCTCCCTGGCCTCTTGGTTCTAATTCAGCTAAAATATTTTTTTCTTTATGGGTCAATCTCATATAAGGTTTGTTTATTATTTTAGTTAAAGGATTTTCCCAATCAGGCTGAGCATAAACCAACTCAAATCCCTGTGATTCAAGATATTTTTTTGAAATTTTAAGTAAATTTTTAGTTTTATTGAGATTGAGATTCGATTTACTCCAAATTGTTATGTGAATCAATTCATTTTCTTCAAAAACTAGAGAACCCCTTCTTAGAATGAAAGAATTGGCAGTACCCAAATTAATTGCATTGAATTTTTTTTTATTTTTCTTAAGCAATGAAAATGCCTCTTTTTTTGACATTTTGTAAGTAAAGTCGTCAAACAATAAAGACTGCGCATTAATCGTTAACACTCCAAAAAAAATCATTAAAGAGGAGATGGTTTTTTTCATCAAATGACTTACTTTAAATCCATAACGTAAAAATCAGAAACTTCTTATATACTCATTAACATAATAACATATAACTTAAAAATTGAAATTTGAGATTTTTGATTTCAATAAATAGAATTTTAAGATGGTTAACTACAATGCTCACAGGAAATATTGGTCTAAGTTTGTCTTTTATGAGAGACTCTTGATAATAAAAAAAGGTTGCACAATGCAACCTTTTTTTTGGGTGGAAGACCGGTTTCGAACCGGCGACCTCTAGAACCACAATCTAGCGCTCTAACCAGCTGAGCTACAACCACCATAAACGTGAGCAAATTTAATGACTTTTTAATATAATTTATAGTAAGCTATCAAAATTTTCAACGGCAAGCAACCGTCTGGAGGTAAAGCCTTCACCTGATTCCTTAAAAATCAATCTACCCATATTTTTGGCACGTGATTCCACACTATCTAAAAAATTAAGACTACTGATTGGGGTTTGTGGTCCTTTATTGTTTTCACTATAAAATTGAGTTTTATATGCCTTTACAGCCCTCATTTTTTGATCCAAAAAACCTGAAATATTTACAACAAAATCTGGTACAAGTTCATCCCATTGTATATAGTGAAAAACATGATGGGGTCTATATGCAGCCTGCTTGCTACCCTTAGAGTCAATGGTTTCTATGCGTTTCAATCCACTTAGAAAACAAGCATGACTTACTAGGTCTGAGGCCTTGGCATGATCTGTATGCCTATCTTTAGTCGCATTACATAAAACTACAACAGGCTTATGTTTTCTCAACACTTGAATTACTCCCATTTGATGGTTTTTATCATTAATTATAAAAGCATCTTCGAAATTCAAATTGTATCTAAAGCTAACTCCCAAAATCTTAGAAGCAGCTAAAGATTCCTTGGAACGAATATTAGGGGTTCCTCTAGTGGCCATTTCACCTTCGGTAAGATCAATAATTCCAACTTTTTTCCCTTCAGCAACTGCTTTGGCTAAAGTTCCGCCACATCCTAACTCCACATCGTCGGGGTGGGCACCGAAAGCTAAAATGTCTAACTTCATAAATCTTAATTGAGGGCCATCACACCATTTTCTACCCAATTAATCACCTCCTCACTCAAAGGAGATGTTCGGGGGGTAATAATTCTTTGTAGTTTGCCGTCTTCACCGATTAAGTATTTTTGAAAATTCCAAGATACCTTTGAGCTTTTGTATCCATTTTTGGGTGCCTGTGTAAGAAATTGATATAAAGGATGCATGTTACTGCCTACGACCTTTATTTTACTCATAATCGGGAAAGTAACGCCATAATTATTCTCACAAAAAGCAGCGATCTCTTTGTTACTTCCTGGTTCTTGCCATAAGAAATCGTTTGCTGGAAAACCAACAACGACAAAACCACAGTCTTTATAACGATCATAAAGTTTCTGTAGTCCTTTGTATTGTCCAGTTAAACCACATTTTGAGGCTGTATTGACAATCATGATTTTTTTTCCTCTTAAATTTTCAAAATCAAAAATATTTCCTTTAATGTCCTTGACTTTAAATTGATAAATAGTTTGATTCATAGCATTATAGTTTTGGCAAATAACAAAATTATTAATTAAAACAATTGAAATAAAAAGGGATAACTTTTTCATAGCACAAATTTCGGTTTTTATTTTGTTAAAAAAAAATGAAAAATCGTTAAACAAAAAATTAATGTATTTCAGCCGATAATTGTGACTCCAAAAGTTTTAGGCAAATCGGTTCCAATTCTTCATAAGAACCTGTTTTTACAACACATTTTCCGGAATAGTGAACAATATAGGCGCATTGTTCAGCTTGTTCGTAAGTATGGTCACAATACGCTACTAGCGTATTAATTACATGATCAAAGGTATTGACATCATCATTGTACAAAATTATCTCATGCTCCCTTTTAACCTGAGTAAGAACTTCTAGTTCACTTTCTTTTTCTATTTGAATTTTATTATTACTCATGTTTAGTAAAATAGGCAGCGACCCAATTTTTTTTTTCTAAATTACGAATAAATCTAAATCCCTCTCTTTGACAAGCATTTTGAATCATACCCAAATCTTCAAAATAAAAACCACTCAACAATAAGTCCCCTTCCGGAACTAAAATATGCCCATAATCACTAATTTGTTCCAGAAGCACATTGCGATTGATATTGGCTAAAACCATGTCGAAAGTATTTTTCAGTGGAACGGTATTGTTCAATTCTGTTTTGGACTTAAGACATTGATTTAATTCCAAATTCTCTTGAGTATTTTCTACACACCAAGGGTCCTTGTCCACAGCAAGAACAGACTTCGCCCCCTTTTTTTCTGCCAAAATACCCAAAACTCCAGTACCTGTACCCATATCCAAGACACTTTTGTTGTTTAAGTTAAGATCCAATAAAAAGGAAATCATCATCTGAGTCGTTTCATGATGTCCGGTGCCAAAACTCATTTTGGGTGTGATCACCAATTCGTATTCTACCTTTTCAGGGGGATGGAAATCAGTCCTAACCACGCAACGCTCCCCTACCCTTGTGGGTGAAAAATTCTCTTCCCACCGACGGTTCCAATTTTGTGGAGGGATGACTTTGGTTTCCAATTTAATAATAAGCCCTTGAATGTCAAAAACATCTATTTGTAAAAAATCTTTTTCCCGAAAATCATTTTTAGGGATATAAGCCCTGAAACCATAAGGACTGTAGACAAAACTTTCAAAACCCAACAAGCCCATTTGAGCAATCATAACATCTCGCCAAGGGTCTTTTGGGGTGAGCCTAAGATCGATTTCTAAATAGGCTACCGCCATTTATACCGATTGAATAATGGAAGCAAAATCTTCTACATTCAGTGCGGAACCACCGATCAGTCCTCCGTCCACGTCAGGTTGAGAAAAAATAGCCGATGCATTTGCTGGTTTTACACTTCCTCCGTAGAGAATAGGAACTGAATCTGCTAGATTCTGATCGTATTTTAAAGAAATCAGACCTCTGATAAAAGCGTGCATTTCTTGTGCCTGTTCTGGTGACGCAGTCTCCCCTGTTCCTATAGCCCATACTGGCTCATAAGCCAAAATAATCTTGGACCACCTTGAGGGTTTCAAACCAAAAAGAGCTGTTTCCAATTGAGTTCGGACCACTTCAAAATGACATTCCTTTTTACGCTCCTCGAGCTCCTCACCAAAGCAAAAAACAACTTCCATATCATGTCTAAGTGCCGTTTCAACTTTTTTCTTTAAGACAGAATCAGTTTCATTATAATAGGCTCTGCGCTCTGAGTGTCCCAAAATAACTTTATTAATATTGATACTTTGCAACATCCTAGCAGAAATTTCTCCCGTGTAAGCGCCTGACTCGGCAGCATTCATGTTTTGGGCCAAGACCTCAATAGTAGCTCCTTGGGTCAACTTCTCTGCCTGGACCAAATGGGTATGTGCAGGAGCGATCATTACCCTGACATCTGTTGAAAAACTTAAGAGTTTGAGAGATTCGATCAACTCAGCCGTTTCTTGCTTGTTGTTATTCATTTTCCAATTTCCCGCTACAATTTTTTTTCTCATAATATAATTAGTTATTGTAATTTAACTTGTGGATCAAGTTTTGCGTAGATAAAATCCACCAACAAATTGATTAAAATAAATAGACTTGATAATGTTAGGACAATTCCGATAATGACAGGGATATCTAGAGTGTTGAGTGCCGTTACAATTTCCTTACCCATCCCCTTCCATCCAAAAATGTATTCGACAAAGACAGCCCCAGCAAGTAAGGAGGCAAACCAACCCGAAATTACGGTAACAACAGGATTTAAGGCATTTTTGATTCCATGCTTATAGATTACATGATAGGTTGACAATCCTTTGGAGTAGGCGGTCTTAATATAATCTTGAGACAAGACCTCGAGTAAACTACTGCGCATTAATTGAATGATTACTGCTATAGGACGAATACCCAAAACTATAGCTGGAAGTACAAGGTTTTTTAATTGTAATTCGCGTCCCTCACCAAAATCATCTATTTCATAGAGACTTCCGCTCATCTCAAGTCCTGTATAACCGTGATATAAAAACCCAAAGAACCAAGAAAAAATTATAGCACTAAAAAAAGACGGTACACTCATACCCAAAGTACTGACGAACTGCAACCACCTATCAATCCATGTGTTGTGAAGTAGAGTGGCTACAATTCCCAATACGACGCCTAAAATGATGGCAATAAAAATCGAAGACACTGCCAAAATAAAAGTATTGGAAAAGGTTTCCGTAATTACAGTAGAAACTTTTTTACCTCTTTTTTGATAAGAAGTTCTTAAATAGGGCCATTTGAAGGTTAAAACATAGTGATTATTTTGGATCAGTGGAAATGCACTATATTTATCTCTTGAAAAATATGACAAATCACCTTCATCGGTTGAGTGAATTGATAATGGTGACAAATCATTGAGATAGAGTAAATATTGTCTTGAAACTGGAAGGTCAAATCCATATTTTTTGTTCACCAGAGCCAACTGTTCACTACTTTCATTTTGACCTAACATCATTTGAGCAGGATCACCCGGTAAGACATTAAAAAGAAAAAAAACCAAGCTTACCACGCCCAAAAGGGTCAAAAAAGCATAAAAAAATTTTGATAGCAATTTCCTTAACATCTATTTTTCAAAATCCTTGAGGTGAATTAAAGCAAAAACAGCATAATTGATAATGTCTTGGTAGTTGGCATCAATACCCTCACTGACAATTGTTTTACCATCATTTCCTTCAATTTGCTTGACTCGCATCAATTTTTGTAAAATCAGATCGGTGAGAGAACTTACTCTCATATCACGCCAAGCCTCACCATAGTCGTGATTTTTGGCCATCATCAACTCAAAAACCACCGCTGCTTGTTTTTCATAATGATGCAAGGCATCTTCACTATCCAGATCCGGGGTATCAGAGACTCCTAACTCAATTTGAATTAAAGCCATCAGGGAATAATTTATGATACCGATAAACTCAGAAGCTTCACCCTCATCCACTTTTCGGTCGGGATTGGTTTGTAAACCTCTAATTCTTTGTGCCTTTATGAAAATTTGATCCGTTAATGAAGAGAGCCGAAGAATACGCCAAGCACTTCCATAGTCAACCATTTTTTTTGCAAAAAGAGACTTACAATTCTTCATTATCTCATGATACTGTTCAGGGGTGGATCTCATAGGTTTACTTATATTTGAAGTAAATTTCGATAAATTTTTTAACTCTGTAAAGAGCATCATTAAAAGTTTGATAACATTTTAGGCTTCAGCATGACCATCAATCTTAAAGGTGAATTAATTGACCTAATACAACCCAAAATTATGGGGATATTAAATTTGACACCTAATTCTTTTTATGATGGTGGCCAATTTAATGTTTTGGATCGAGCGTTAGAGCAAACGGAAAAAATGATTTATGAAGGGGCTTTTATCATTGATCTAGGGGCTTGTAGCACCAAACCCGGAGCAAAAGAAATCAGTGAGGATGAGGAGAAAAAAAGACTCTACCCCATATTGGAAAAACTTATTGAAAAATTTCCCAAACAACATTTTTCCATCGATACATATCGATCCTCTGTTGCAGCAGGAAGTCTTGACAGGGGTGCTTCAATGATTAACGATATTTCAGGTGGTCAGTTTGATCCCCTAATGATGAAAACCGTTGGAGAATTCAACGTGCCTTATGTATTGATGCATATTTTAGGTACTCCAAAAGAGATGCAAAAAAATCCCAAATACAAAAATATTGTTCAGGAAGTTTTATATTACTTTTCTGAAAGTGTACAAAATGCCTACAGTTATGGCATTAATGATGTAATTATCGATCCAGGTTTTGGCTTTGGAAAAACCTTGGAACATAACTTTGAGTTATTGAAAAACTTGGATTTATTCAAAAGCCTTGAACTTCCAATCTTAGTCGGGATATCGAGAAAATCTATGATCTACAAGAAACTTGGTATTTCACCCGATGAAGCCCTTAACGGAACCACCGTACTAAATACTCTGGCTTTGCTCAAGGGGGTAAATATACTCAGAGTTCACGATGTTAAACAAACCAAAGAATCAATCGATTTATTGCAAGCACTGCAATAGTTTCATAATTTTACAAAAATAGGTACATTGAATAAATTCGATTTTCTGAACATCACCTTCATTGACATCGTTGACATGTTTCTGGTAGCCTTGCTTTTATTTTATGCATATCGCCTAGTTAAAGGAACGGTCGCCATCAATATTTTTCTAGGAATAGTTATATTTTATGTCATTTGGAAGTTGACAGACATCCTGAACTTGGATGTCTTAAGTAACATACTGGGTAAATTCATCAGTGTTGGTTTTTTTGCCCTTATCGTAGTCTTTCAACAAGAAATCAGAAAATTTTTACTCTTGATAGGATCGACCAATTTTGGCTCTCGTCGAAATGTCATACGTTATTTCAATTTTCTTAACCAAGATCAAGGATTATTAAAGTTAGATCTTACATCCATATTGAGCGCTTGCAATAAAATGGCCAACGAAAAAACTGGGGCAATAATAGTTTTTGAAAGAGAAAACAGTCTCGAATTTTTAAAGAATACAGGTGACGAAGCCAATATAGAAATAAGTGCACAAATTTTAGAAACAATATTTTTTAAAAACAGTCCCCTTCATGATGGAGCCATTATTGTGAAAAATAATTTTATCAAAGCAACGCGTGTTGTTCTACCTGTCTCTGAATCTACTTCTATACCCACTAGGTTTGGACTTCGCCACAGAGCAGCCATTGGAGTAAGTGAAAAAACAGATGCTGTCGTACTGGTAATTTCAGAACAAACCGGAAAAATATCCTACATAAAAGATGGCGAATTTTGTAAGTTCAAAAATATCGAAGAACTCCGTCGAATACTCACCGATGATCTTTCACTATAGATCAAACAGCTATTTCCAAGAATTGAACTTTATACAATTGAGCGTAAAAACCATCTTTGATATTCAACAGTTCTTTATGTGTTCCTTGCTCTACAATACGACCTGAATCCATTACAACTATTCTATCAGCATTTTTGATGGTTGATAAGCGGTGTGCGATCATAACGGATGTTTTGTTAGAGGTTATTTTATTGATAGCATTTTTGATCAAATCTTCTGAATGAGTATCGATAGAAGAAGTAGCCTCATCCAAAATCAACACACTAGGGTTAGCAATATAAACTCTCAAAAAAGCTATCAACTGTCGCTGACCTGATGAGAGCATTACCCCACGCTCCTTGACATTATAATCATATCCTCCTGGAAGAGATTCTATAAATTCATGTACTCCTATCTGTTTGGCCGCTTTATAAACCATCACTCTGGTGACGTCCGGATTATAGAGGGTAATGTTATTGAATATGGAATCGGCGAACAAAAATACATCCTGAAGAACAATACCTACATGCCTTCGTAAGGATTTGAGCTTAAAATCTTTAATTGATCTATTGTCCAAACTGATTTCCCCTTTTTCAAATTCATAGAAACGTGAGATCAGGTTGATTAGGGTGGATTTACCTGCACCAGTAGCCCCGACAATTGCAATTTTTTCTCCCGATTGAATTTCCAAATCAATCGAATGAATAACTTCCTCCCCTGGTATGTAGGAAAAACTCAGATCCTTGATTGAAATTTTACCTTCAATTTTTTGAGGATTCAATTCGCCATTATCAATAATTTGACTTTCGGTATTGATGATCTTAAATATGCGGTCTGTAGCAACCATTCCCATTTGAAGAGTATTAAACTTATCTGCAATATGGCGCAAAGGACGAAATAGCATTTGGGACATCTGTATAAACAAAAAAATGGTACCCATAGAAATAAAGTCTCCTACTGCTATATTCAAACCTCCATACCAGACCAATAAGCCCAGTGTGATAGAAGAGGAAATTTCGGCAACCGGAAAGAAAATGGAATTGTACCAGACGGTTTTCAACCAAGCTTTCTTGTGATTTTCATTTATGGAAACAAAATGGTCATATTCAATTTTTTCTCTATGAAACAATTGGATGATTTGCATGCCGGTAATCCTCTCCTGAACAAATGAATTTAAGTTGGCCACCTGAGAACGAACTTCTTCAAAAGCAGACTTCATCGATTGCTGAAAAAGTCTTGTCGCATATAATATAATTGGAAGGATTGAAAAGACAATCAAAGAAAGTTCCCAATTAAAAATAAGCATAATAACAGCAACCACAGCCATTTTAAGCAAATCAGCGATGATCATAAACAAACCTTGTGAAAAAATACTAGCAATTGTCTCTATGTCGTTTACGGCTCTAGTAACAAGTCTACCTACGGAGGATCGGTCAAAGTAAGCCATTTTAAAGCCAACAATCTTTCGGAACAAAACTACTCTTAAGTCTTGAATTACATTCTGCCCCAGCAAATTGGCAAAATAAACAAACAAAAATTGAAAAACAACCTCAGAAAATAATGTGACTAGCATCATTCCGATCATGAAAACCATTCCGTTATAATCCATCAAACGGATATAATCATCGACTGTAATTTTTAACAAATAAGGTGTCAGAGAAGAAAATCCCGCCAGCAGTATGGCGGAAGTCAAAACAAAATAATAGATTTTATTGTATGGTTTTACAAAGACCATCAACTTTGAAAACAATTTAAGATCAAAAAAATTTCCTTTTTCCGTTTTCATCAGTTTATGAATATATTTTGTGGATACTCAATATGATCAAGGTACAGTCCATGCGCAGGAACAGAAAAACCCGCCTGGCCTCTGTCTTTACTTTTTATCAAATTATCCATCTCTTGAACTTCTCTTTTTTTGTAGCCAACCTCTAAAAGTGTTCCAACAATGGCCCGAACCATGTTTCTTAAAAATCTATTAGCAGAGATATAAAAAGTTATAGAACAGCCTTCTTGATTCCACTCTGCTTTTTTTACATCACAAAGAAAAGTTTTTACATCGGTATTTGACCTCGAAAAACATTTAAAATCCTGATGTAAAAGAAGGATTTTTGCTGCTTGATTCATCAGGTCAATATCGGGTCTCTTTTTCAGGTAATAGTGTAATTGTCGATTAAATGGATCTTTGACCATGCTAATGTGGTACTTGTAAGCTCGTTCTGTTGCATCAAACCGAGCATGTGAAGTGGGTTGAACCGCTCTGATTTCTTTTATTGAAATATCATCCTGCAAAAAACCATTTAGAAGGAAAACTAGTTCTTCAGGATTTTTAATATCATTTTTTACATCAAAATGTGCAAACATCTGTCGAGCATGAACACCCGTATCAGTTCTTCCTGCACCCGTCAAACTGACACTCTCTCTAGTAAGTTTAGTGAATGCATCCTCCAAAACCTGCTGAACACTTGTAGCATTTGATTGTCTCTGCCACCCATGATAAGCTGATCCTTCATAAGCCAACTCAACAAAATATCTAAAAAATTCCATTTTAAAAACAAATATATTGTTTACAAAAGAAAACAGCATTGGTTTCATAAGGGGAAAATTCAAATATCTTTGATTTAATAATTTAAAAAAAATGAAAAAAATCCTGCTGCTATCTGATACCCATGGCTATTTGGATCCGAAAGTCCACAAATACATCAATGGTGTGGATGAAGTATGGCATGCTGGAGACATAGGAACTACTTCTGTGACAGATGAAATCTCAAAATTTAAAACACTTAAAGGGGTTTATGGAAATATTGATGGTCATGAACTGAGAAATCTATTTCCAGAATATCAAATATTTATCTGCCAAGGGGTAAAAGTTCTGATTACACACATTGGAGGCTACCCAGGAAGATACAATGCAAGGGTGAAAAAACTTATTAATAAGGAAAAACCAGAGCTATATGTTTGTGGGCACTCTCACATCCTTAAAGTAATGTATGATAGCAAAAACAAACTTTTACACATGAATCCAGGTGCTTGCGGGATTCAAGGATTTCATAGATTAAAGACAATGTTGAGATTTGAACTCAATAGAGGAAAAATAGAAAATATAGAGGCAATAGAATTAGGCAAACGTGAAGCAATTATCGCAAGCGATCTATAGAACGTATCAAATCCTCGTCCTTTTTTATAGCATTACTGCTTAATAAAAGAAAAATCAAAATCAAAATGGGTTTTGCTAGCCAAGGTAAAAGAGCTTCAAGATCATTTGTATTATAAATCTCGTAAATCAATCCAATTACGGCTAGAATTTGAAAAAAATAGTGAAGGCGATTCAAAGACAATTGTGTTTTTCTTCTTTTAAACAGAATCAACGCCAATGTTGAGAGACCTACAGTCAATACAAAATAAATTTTTAATACTACTGGAGTTAGCAAACCAAAACCAATAAATTCCTTAGGAGTAAATAAAAAAAAACCAAAAATGGCAACAATTGATATCATTAATAAATAAATTGTCTGAATCCGTTGGATCATTGGCTAAAATTATAAAAACTTAAGTTTTTTGTTTAAAATTTCAATTTAGAAATAAAATTTGTAATATTGTCATATAGATGTCCTAAAGCCCCATTCTTTCTAATACCTTTTTTTATTCCACATATTCATATAATCTCATCAGATGTTCGAGTTAGCAAAGCTAAAAAGCAAAAAACTTCCTGAGCTACAGGAAATTGCAAAAACCATAGGTCTAAAAAGGATAACTGGTTTAAAAAAATTAGAACTAATTGATCAAATCATTGATTCTTTGAGCAAATCATCAAGTGATGAAAATGGTCCTAAGGAACCAACAAATGAAAGACAGGAACTTATCTTGAATGGTCCAGGGCAGAAAAATTCTGATAAAACATCAAACGAACTGCCCAACGTTAAGGGCGAAGATAAAAATGATAATAACAGGCCAGTTAAGAGAGAGCAGCATCACAAACAAAACCACCACAACGGAAAACACAACAATCCCAAAAGAAAGAAAGATCACCATGATATAAATCATAATCGAGACAATAGAAATCGCTACCGCGAACCCGATTTTGAATTTGAAGGCATTATTAGCACTGAAGGGGTATTGGAAATGATGCAAGAAGGATATGGTTTTTTGAGATCTTCGGACTTCAACTACCTCTCCTCACCAGACGATGTGTATGTCTCCCAATCACAAATCAGATTATTCGGACTCAAAACAGGAGATACAGTGTTAGGTACAGTTCGTCCTCCAAAAGAAGGCGAAAAATATTTCCCTCTGATTAAGGTTGATAAAATTAACGGTCTTGACCCAAAAGTAGTGAGAGACCGTGTATCTTTTGAGCACCTAACTCCTCTTTTCCCAGAAGAAAAATTTAACATCGCCGAAAAGCAAAGTACAATATCAACAAGGATCATTGATCTTTTCTCCCCTATTGGTAAAGGCCAGAGAGGGATGATTGTATCACAGCCAAAAACGGGTAAGACTATGCTTCTCAAAGACATTGCTAACGCTATTGCTGCCAACCATCCGGAGGTATATCAGTTGATCCTTTTAATCGATGAAAGACCAGAGGAAGTAACCGATATGCAAAGAAATGTAGACGGTGAAGTAGTCGCCTCCACTTTTGATGAGCCCGCCGACAGACATGTTAAAGTTGCTAATATCGTACTAGAAAAAGCAAAGAGAATGGTGGAATGCGGTCATGATGTGGTTATTTTACTAGATTCAATCACCCGTTTGGCCAGGGCTTACAACACCGTACAGCCTGCATCTGGAAAAATACTTAGTGGTGGGGTTGATGCAAACGCCCTTCACAAACCAAAAAGATTCTTTGGTGCTGCGCGAAATATTGAAAGAGGGGGCTCCTTATCAATTATAGCTACAGCTCTGACAGAAACAGGTTCCAAAATGGACGAAGTAATTTTTGAAGAATTTAAAGGAACTGGAAATATGGAATTACAACTCGATCGTAGGATTGCCAACCGAAGAATATTTCCTGCTATAGATTTAATCTCCTCAAGTACAAGACGAGACGATATGTTACTCGACGAAAACACCATTCAGCGTATGTGGATCATGAGAAAATATTTGGCGGATATGAACCCAGTTGAGGCCATGGAGTTTATCAATGATCGATTTATAAAAACTAAAAATAACGAGGAGTTTCTGATCTCAATGAACTCCTAAAAAAGCCTTCCCATTCATTATAGGGCATTTTTTACTTTAAAGTACAATTATTTTACAGAGAAGCAACAAACTTGGCCAACTTAGCCTTAATATTGGCTGCTTTATTAGCGTGAATAATATTCTTTTTTGCCAACTTATCGACTAATGAAACCACCACCGGAAATTGTTTTGCACCTTCTTTTTTTGAGGTCACACCTCTTAATTTACGAATAGCATTTCTAGCTGTTTTGTGCTGAAATCTGTTGCGAAGACGCTTTTTGTTATTAGATCGAATTCTCTTTAGTGCAGACTTATGATTTGCCATATAAATGTTTTAAAAACTTGTAGCCCGTAGGGGAATCGAACCCCTCTTTCCAGGATGAAAACCTGGCGTCCTAACCGATAGACGAACGGGCCATTATTTTAGGTGCGCAAATTTACATTTAAAAAAATTATTATACAACCTAATTAAAAAGCCGAATTAAACAAAAATAAATTAAGCCGCTAGTATGCTTTTGCAAATAAAACCCTTTTTGGGGAGGGTTTTCCTGAATAAACGCATTTCCCCTCACTTTGAATTTCAGTAAGAGGTATACACCTGATTGTAGCTTTAGTTTGTTTTTTTATGGCCTCCTCAGTTTCAGGTGTTCCATCCCAATGCGCAGAAAGAAATCCTCCTTTGCTGGATAATACAGACTTAAATTCATCAAAATTATCTACCTCTGTAATATGTTCCTCTCTAAAGTTTAGTGCCTTAGTGAAAAGATTATTTTGAATTTCATTCAAGACAATTTGAATGTGATCTACCAATCCCTCTAATGGAACGATTTTTTTCTCCAAAGTGTCTCTTCGTGCTAACTCCACAACCTTTTTTTCTATATCCCTTGGACCAATCGAAATTCTAAGTGGTACGCCTTTGAGTTCGTAATCATTGAACTTGTAGCCAGGCTTAAAGTTATCTCTGTCATCGTATTTAACTGAAATGCCTGCCTTTGTAAGTTCTTTCTTTATATTATCTGCCACCGACGAAATGGATTGCAGTTGTTCATGTCCCTTGTAAATAGGAACAATTACTAGCTGAATTGGAGCTAAATTTGGCGGTAAAACCAAACCGTTGTCATCGCTGTGAGTCATGATAAGAGCGCCCATCAGACGTGTAGAAACGCCCCATGATGAAGCCCAAACATGTTCCAGACCTCCAGATTGAGTGGCAAACTTTACATCAAATGCTTTTGCAAAATTTTGGCCCAAAAAGTGCGACGTGCCCGCTTGCAGGGCCTTGCCATCCTGCATCAGTGCCTCAATACAATAGGTTTCCTCTGCCCCTGCAAAACGCTCACTCTCGGATTTAAGCCCCTGAACTACAGGTATGGCCATAAAATTCTCAGCAAAATCGGCATATAATTTATTGATTAATTTGGTTTCTCCCAAAGCCTCCTCTTTAGTAGCATGCGCAGTATGACCCTCTTGCCATAAAAACTCGGCAGTACGTAAAAATAATCGTGTTCGCATTTCCCAACGTACCACATTGGCCCATTGATTAACCAGTATGGGTAAATCTCTATAGGACTGAATCCAATTTTTATAGGTACTCCATATAATTGCTTCGCTGGTGGGTCTAACCACTAACTCCTCCTCCAGTTTTGCCTCTGGATCTATTATCAATTTTGAATCGTTATCGGGATCGGTTTTCAATCTATAATGGGTAACTACCGCACATTCTTTTGCGAATCCCTCGGCATTTTTTTCCTCAGCCTCAAAAAGACTCTTAGGAACAAACAATGGGAAATAAGCGTTTTGATGGCCCGTGTCCTTAAACATTTTGTCTAATTCTGATTGCATTTTTTCCCAAATGGCATAACCATAGGGCTTTATGACCATACATCCTCGAACCGAAGAATTTTCTGCCAGATCGGCCATTACTACCAGTTCATTATACCACTTCGAATAATCCTCTGATCTACTTGTTAATTTTTTTCCCACGAAAAGTTTGGCACAGATTTTGTTCCTGTAATTTAGAATACTTAAAGCACAAAATTACTATTTTTTTGTTTGTGTTTCATTCACAAAAGCGCCAACAATGAGAACAAAACTAAATTTTACTACGAGCTATTCTTTGATCAGTCTTTTTCTCTTCTCCACTCTATTATCATGTGGAAGCTACCAAACTGTGTCTTATTATGCTTCAGATGGAATATATGGAGGTGAAGTAGCTGTCAGTAATCAAGTGGAAAAACCCAAAACCTACGAAAATGGTATCTATTACAAAAATTATTTCAGCAACGTTGCTGATGATTACTCCTCTTTGGATAATTCTCAAAACCATGCCTACACTGATACTGACAACTACAGCAGTGTTAATAGAGACGGCAATATGCATGTCAATTCCCAAGCTCCGTGGGGAGATCGCACAACCAAAACAGAGATTTATTACATCAACAATAATCCTTGGGGATATTTCAATTGGGGTTTCTACAATTCCTTTTATGATCCCTTCTGGAGTTTTAACCGCTTCTATAATAGAGGCTTTTATCGACCCTACTGGGGTTTGAGTTTTTATGATCCTTTTTTCACCTTTGGATATGGGTATTATGGATATCCCTACTATGGTCCCAGATATAGTTTCAGAGGTTATTATGGCAACCGATTTGACAATAACTATGCTTACTCTCCCTACTCTAGGGGCTCCGGTCGTTATTCAAACTACAATACTTCAAGAGGTGGACGTTCCAGCCAAGGCTATTATAGTTCGAATAATTCAAGTAACAATACTTTCAGGGGTACCAACAGTGACAACAATTACTCAACTACTAGCCGATATAATGTCGGCAGAAGATCGCAGAGTCAAACCTATGGCAACAAATCTGGACAAAAGACGACTAATAGAAACACCTCTTCACAGACTCGGCAGAGAACAAACAATAGCAATAGTCGAAAAACGCTCTCCTCCAGATCAAATTCCTATTCTTCAACAAGCAATCAAAGCAGTTACAACTCAAGAAGAAGCTATGGTACCTCTCGATCATCATATTTAAGTGGTGGGCGTTCATCCAGTTATAGTTCAGGTTCCAGAGGTTCTAGAAGTGGGGGCAGAAGCATCTCTAGAGGCAGGTAATATTGAATTAAAATTTAACGACTATGAAAAAGTTCATCCCTCATGTTCTAATGGTATTTTTATTCACTTCGGGAACTTATGCGCAATATATGGATGACATTTTGCGCTACACCCGAACAGAATTGAAAGGCACCGCAAGATATGTGGCTATGGGTGGGGCATTCAATGCTCTTGGTGGCGATTTTTCTGCCATCAAAGACAACCCGGCATCAGCAGCCGTTTTCCTCAACTCTGAAATAGGTTTGAGCTTCAGTAATTTTGAAAACAGGGTTGGTACAAATTATTTCGGAAACACCAATAATATTGACTCCAGGTTTTCAGCCCTCAGTCAATTTGGATTGGTTTTGGTACTTAATGATACCCAAGCAAGTGATTTTGTAAAACTAACATTTGCCTACAATTACCAAAATGACCACAACTTTAATTCCAAGTTCAATGCTAGGGGAACCAACCCTAACAGAGGTATAGATGATTATTTTTTGTCTTTTGCCAATGGAGTTCCCTATCGGGATATAAAAACCTATGACGATGAGGATCTCTCGCAATCCTACAAATATTTAGGAGAGAACAATGGCTTTTTTAGTCAACAAGCTTTTTTGGGATATCAAAGCTATATGATCAATCCCGTCATAATAGACGATAGTAACACGCAATATGTCTCCAACAGCAACCCAGATGAAAGACCGGTCAATCACGATTTTTTTGTCACCCACAGCGGAAAAAACAGCAAACACACCTTTTCACTTAGTGCCCAGTATCAGAAAAATCTATATTTGGGTTTAAATCTCAATTCTCATCAAACTCGATTTAACAGAATTGACAATTTGATCGAAAACAACTATGGTGGAGCCTCTACTTTTGATTATACAGAGTTTGAAAACAATCTTTTGACTCTTGGAGAAGGATTTTCTTTTCAATTTGGGGCCATTTATAAAGCCGCGAAGATTAGGTTTGGCCTCAGCTATCATAGTCCCGTTTGGTACAAAATGACCGACGAGTTATTACAGAGTATTATCACCATTAAGAGTGACGGTAATGATACGATTGATCCAGGAATAATTAATATATACGAATACAATATGTCTACCCCCTCACGATATTCTGGTGGACTGGCCTATATTTTTGGATCAAAAGGTTTGATCAGTCTTCAATATGACCTTGTTAGTTATCAAAAAGCCTCATTTGATATTGGAAACGGAGACATCAACTTCATTAACCAAAATGAAATAATTAATACTAAACTAAAATCAGCAGGTACACTCAAGATAGGAAGCGAATATCGTTTAGGCCGCTTAAGTTTTAGATGTGGGTATTTCAATCAAGAAAGTATCAACAGAAAATCAACTGACTTCAGTAAAGGTACATCTTTTGGTTTGGGATATGATTTTGGCGGTAGTGCCCTTAATTTTGGATTTTCAAGTTTGGTTTTTAATCGATCAGAACCCCTTTACCACAATGGTCTAGACGATCCCATTGAAATCAACAAAGACCAATTTCAATTTCTGGTTTCCTACTCACTTAAACTTTAGTAAGACTAAAACCTTTTCAGACGAAAAAATAGAATTCCAATTATGGAGATAAATGATTAACTTTATAATTCTTTTATAGCTATGAAATTAGATAAGATATTATTACAACAAATAGATGAAATTGGGGATCAGCACCTCAGTAACACTAAAGACACCCCGCTGCGTCCCGATGCGTTCGAAATGAGCAATACAGAAAAAATGATACTCATTGAAGAAAAAATCCGGGAAGTACTCCACATTTTAGGTATGGATCTTACCGATGATAGCTTATGTGGTACTCCCAAACGGGTCGCAAAAATGTATGTTAATGAAATATTCAGCGGGCTTCATCCCGACAACAAGCCCAAGGCCTCCTCGTTTGAAAACAAATATCAATACGGAGAGATGTTGGTCGAAAAAAACATTACCCTATACTCCACTTGCGAACACCACCTGCTCCCCATCGTCGGTAGAGCTCACGTTGCTTATATCTCCAATGGAACAGTAGTTGGACTCTCAAAGATGAATAGAATTGTTGATTACTTTGCCAAACGGCCCCAGGTTCAAGAACGCCTGACGCTGCAAATCGTTCAAGAACTTCAAAATACTTTGAATACTAAAAATGTCGCTTGTGTTATTGACGCCAAACACCTTTGTGTCAATTCCCGTGGTATAAGCGACATTAACAGTAGTACTGTCACCTCTGAATTTGGTGGCCGCTTTCAAGATATTGAAGTTAAGAGAGAGTTTTTGGATTATATCAAACTAGAGACTGAGTTTTGATCGACAATTCTTTGGTCGTTTTAAATTCCCTAAGTGGTAAAAAAGAACCTTTTAAACCACTCAATCCTGGTCATGTAGGCATGTATGTCTGCGGTCCTACCGTCTATAGTAATGTCCATTTAGGTAATTGCAGGACTTTTATTTCCTTTGATCTGATCTACCGCTACCTCAAGCATTTGGGGTATAAAGTCCGTTATGTAAGGAACATCACAGATGCGGGCCACCTTGAAAACGACGAGGATACTGGCGAAGATCGCATAGCAAAAAAAGCAAGGATCGAAAAGATAGAACCCATGGAGGTGGTCCACTTTTATACAGTTGATTTCCACCAAATCTTAGAAAAATTCAATACCCTCCCCCCTAGTATCGAACCTACAGCAACAGGACACATCATCGAGCAAATCGAACTCATTAAAGAAATATTAGACGTAGGTTTTGCCTACGAAGTCAATGGGTCTGTTTATTTTGATGTTCTCAAATACAACCAAAACCATCACTATGGCAAACTTAGTGGACGTAAGATCGAAGAATTGATTCACAACACCCGTACCTTAGACGGGCAAAGTGACAAAAAAAATCCCCAAGACTTTGCACTTTGGAAAAAAGCTGAACCTCAGCACATAATGCGTTGGCCATCACCATGGAGCGATGGTTTCCCAGGCTGGCACTTGGAATGTACCGCCATGAGTACCAAATACCTAGGTGCCTCCTTTGATATCCATGGCGGCGGGATGGATCTTAAATTCCCACATCATGAGTGCGAAATTGCTCAGGCACAAGCTATCCATGACCACCCTCCTGTTAAATATTGGCTTCATGCCAACATGTTAACACTCAACGGTAAAAAAATGGCCAAATCCACTGGGAACAATATCCTTCCGATGGATATCTTTACAGGTAACAATGACATTTTCAGCAACCCTTTCAGTCCGCAAGTGGTCCGTTTCTTTATGCTGCAAGCCCACTACACCAGTATATTAGACATCAGCCAAGAAGCCCTTGAGGCCTCTGAAAAAGGCTACAAAAAATTGATGGAAGCAGTCAACCAACTCACAGAAATCAATCCCGGTAATAAAGCCGGAGCGTTTGATACCAAACAATGGCTTGAAAAATGTTATGCCGCAATGGATGATGACTTCAACAGCCCACTACTTATTGCTCAGCTATTTGAAGCCGTAAAATACATAAATTTGGTGTTACACAAAGACATCCCCATAGATAAGTATCAATTGAAAACCCTTACCAAAATGATGTCGGTTTTTATTCGCGAGGTACTAGGTATTGCCCCTGAGCAAGAATACGCCAGTAATACAGATGAAATACTCCACAATACCATCGACTTGTTGATCGAGCTAAGAAATAATGCACGAAGCAACAAGGATTTTGTCACCTCAGACCGTATTAGAGACCGACTCTTAGAGTTCGGTATTCATCTAAAAGACGGCAAAGAAGGGACTCAATTTACACTCAATTAAAATCATAATGAGAAAAGTTTTAATTTTTCCATTTGTACTGATCATCAAAAGCTACCAAACATTGATCTCCCCCCTACTACCACCTACTTGTAGGTTTAATCCCACTTGTTCAAACTACGGACTGGAGGCCTTTCGTCGTCACGGACCAATCAAAGGTTTCTATTTAACGATTAAAAGAATTGCTAAATGCCACCCCTGGAGCAAAAGCGGCTATGATCCTGTTCCTTGACTTTTTTTGATCTAAAATGTTCCAGAATGACTACATTTGACCCATAATTATAAAAATGACCTTTCTTAAATTTAATTGGGCACCCAACGAAAAATTATTTGAAATCGGTGGTTTTGGCATTCATATTTACAGCTTGATGTTCATTATCGCATTTCTGCTGGGTTTACGCCTCTTTAAAAAAATGTTTATCAAAGAAAATGTCAATCAAAAATATTTGGAACCCCTCTTTATATATATGGTGATATCCACCCTATTAGGCGCTAGATTGGGTGAAGTGTTTTTTTACAATTGGGATTATTTCCAAAACCACTTGATCGAAATACTGATTCCAATCAAAGAACGGGCAGACGGCTCTGGATACGATTTTATTGGTTTTAGAGGACTGGCAAGCCACGGAGCTACCATCGGGATATTGATCGGAATCTTTATATTTCAAAGCCTTAACCCCTTCAAGCCTTTGATTTGGATCTTGGATCGTTTAACTATACCCGTTGCGATTGGCGGTTTTTTTGTCCGAACCGGAAACTTTTTTAATTCCGAAATTGTAGGAAAATATACTGGTTCCAACTTTGGCGTAGTCTTCCAAAACAGAGGAGAGGTAATGCCTCGATACCCTGCGCAGATGTACGAAGCTTTTGGTTATCTCATCCTGTTTTTTATACTCCGTAAAATTTACAACAGCCGCTACAAGGATCAAGGTGGATTACTTTTGGGTATTTTCTTTACCGGACTCTTTAGTATCCGCTTCTTAATAGAGTATGTTAAAGAAAGTCAAGGTGGATTTGAGGAAATCCTACCTGCCTTCTCTACCGGACAGTGGTTGAGCATACCTTTTATCATCTTGGGTCTTATAGTTTTAGGACTCTCCTTCCGTAAAAAAACATCATAATCACTCACTGTGAAGAATGATGAAATCGAAAAATTAAAGTTTCCCATTGGACGTTTCCAGTGGGTAAACCGACTGAGTCCTGAGAAGATCAAGTCCCTTACTGAAGAAATAAGATCTTTTCCATCCAAGTTGGAAGCTGAGATAAAAGGCTACAGCCAGGAAGATTTAAAAAAAAGATATCGTCCTGGTGCCTGGCAAATTGGACAGTTGATCCATCATATTGCCGACAGTCATCTGCAAAGCTACATGAGATTTAAACTCGCACTAAACCAAGATACCCCCAAAGTTTTAGACTATGACCAAGACCGATGGGCCGAAATGCCAGATGCCTTTGATACCAATGTGGAAAGCAGTTTACTGATCCTTAGGGGAATCCACCATCGGTGGGCCAAGTTGATCGAAACCCTAGATCCCCATCAATGGGAACGACAATACTACCACCCTGCCAGAGATAAATACTACCCCCTTGCAACCGTCCTAGCGCTTTATGCCTGGCATGGACAACACCACCTGGCGCACATCAAAAATACTCCGTAAACCCACAAAGTGCCTCTCATTTAGTTGGGTATAATACTGAAGGAGTCAATCTTGTCAAACTTTCTGAAATAAGAGACTTTGATAAATTAAATATGTATATGCAAAAACCGTCTATAAAAATGGTTATAGCTAATTACTTCGAAATGAACACGCGGCAATTCCTAACTTTCAGATAAAAACTTGGTTTTCGTTCGAATATCACCACGTACAATTCCAAAACTAAACTTTAGCCTAGACCATTACCCTATTTTCTATCTCTTTCTCAAGTGCTTTACCTTTTTGGGTATCAAACATGACCGGTGTTGCTATAAAGACCGAAGAATAGGTCCCAACGATTACCCCAACAATTAACGCAAACATAAACCCTCTGATGGATTCCCCACCGAAAATAAATATGGCTAAAAGAACAATCAAAGTGGTCAAAGAAGTGTTGAGAGTTCGGCTTAGGGTGCTGTTTAGGGCAGCGTTGACCGTGTCGTTAAACTTCCATTTGGTATGCTCGCCTACATATTCACGGATGCGATCAAAAACTACCACCGTATCGTTGAGGGAATAACCAATCACGGTAAGCACTGCTGCAATAAAGGCCTGATTGATTTCCATATTAAAAGGCATAACCTTATAGGTCAAGGAAAAAATTCCCAACACAATCAATACATCATGGAATACGGCAGCAACGGCTCCCAATGAAAACTGCCATTTTCTAAATCTCAATAGAATATAGAGAAAAACGACGATCAGTGATCCTATAACGGCCAAAAAGGAGTTTTTCTTGATATCGTCTGCAATGGTAGGTCCTACTTTAATGGAGGACATAATCCCCACCTTCTTGTCTTCAGCCCCGTTAATAAAAGTATCATACGTCAGTCCGTCAGGGAGAAAAGACTTAAGCGACTCAAATAAAATATTTTGAATTTCATTATCAACGGCCAGGCCTTCTACATCCACCTTGTAGTTGGTGGTAATTTTCAATTGGTTTTCTTCCCCAAAAGTTTTGACCTCCGCACTTCCCAAGGAAGGAATCAAACTGGATTGTATCTTAGAGGGGCTGATTATATTATCAAATCGAACAGTATAAGATCGTCCTCCTACAAAGTCCACCCCTTGATTCAAGCCCTGAAAGGAAAGTGATAGCAAACTAACGGTAACGATAATCGCTGAGACAACATAGGCGATTTTTCTTTTTTGTAAAAAACTGATATTGATATTGGTAAATAATGATTGGGTCAATCGGGTACCAAAAGTAAGAGATTTTCCTTTTTCGTTTCGAGCGTCAATAAAAAAACGGGTAATAAATATGGCAGTAAAGAGCGAAGTTGCTATACCGATCAATAAGGTCGTTGCAAATCCTTTGATGGGTCCAGTACCAAATACAAAAAGGATTAATGCGGTAAGTCCGGTAGTTATATTGGCATCTAAAATAGAGGAAAGCGCATTATTGAATCCGTCAGCAATGGCTTTTCTCAGGCCTTTACCTTTTTTGAGTTCCTCTCTCACCCTTTCAAAGATCAATACGTTTGCATCAACTGATATACCGATGGTCAATACAATACCGGCAATACCGGGCAAAGTCAATACAGCCCCCAATCCAGCAAGAATACCGAAAATAAGGAGTATGTTGAGCACCAGAGCGACATCGGCAAATATCCCAGCGGTTCCATAATAGAAAATCATCCAGACCAACACCAATATCAATGCGATAATAAAGGAGTACACCCCACTTTGAATGGCTTCTCTACCCAAAGAGGGTCCTACAATTTCGGATTGTATTATCTCTGCAGCAGCAGGAAGTTTTCCTGCTCGCAATACATTGGCCAAATCAATGGCTTCGTTAAGGGAAAAATTTCCGGTGATCTCGGATCGTCCCCCAGAAATTGCACCATTGGAAACTCCAGGTGCAGAATAGACAATATCGTCTAACACAATAGCAATATTGGTTGCTTCGCGAAAAGCTTTTCCGGTCATGTTTTCCCAAGTTCTTGCACCTTGGGTATTCATTTGCATGGACACGGCAGGGTTGCCCATCATGTCATAGGTTTGCATCGCATCGACCACTACTCCACCGCTGAGCGGTGCTAAGTCATCTCGATTGGACTTTAGGGCATAAAGTTCAATCACCTCACTGGTAGGAGCAGGCTTACCCCAGGCAAAACGAATGTATCTCAAATCTCTAGGCAATAACTTTCTAACCTCGGGCGTATCTAAATATTTCATAACCAAGTCCGCATCCTTAGCTGAAAACTGTGCCAAAACCGGTCCTCCCTGAAAACCAGACCCAACTATCAAATCCAACAATGGATTGACGGAAGCGACACTGGTGGAATCTTGAGCCTCTACATCGGCCAACAGGTCATCAATTGAAGACTCATCGGTGGCAGGCTCCTGTTCGGGAGCAGAAGTTTGAACAGTGGTTTTAAGGTATTCGTTGGCGGCGGACAAAAAACCAAACAACTGATCGTTTTTATAAGTTTCCCAAAATTCAAGCTGGGCAGTGCTTTGTAATAGATTTTTGACCCGATCCACATCTTTGGCTCCGGGCAATTCTACCAAAATTCTCCCTGAGGTTCCCAGTCTTTGGATGTTGGGTTGTGTAACCCCAAACTTATCAATACGCTTTCTCAAAACTTCAAAAGCAGAAATAATGGACTCGTCCACCTTACGCCTTAAAATGGGCTGAACCTCGGTATCAGACATTTGAAAAGTAATTTCATCACTCAGCGTGCGGTTGGCAAAAATATCGGGTGTAGCCAATTGCAAGTCTCCTTTTGAGGATTCGAATGCAATGAAAAAAGATTCTATGTAGGGATCGTTGCTACTGACCTGCAAAATATCGGCTTGATCCAACGCCTTGTTGAATACCGGGTTTTTGGAGTTTTCTGCCAATCCCTTGAGAATGTCTTTGACCGATATTTGTAGGATGACGTTGATCCCTCCTTTGAGGTCCAATCCTTTGTTGAGTTCTTTGCCTTTGGCATCGTTGTAAGAAGTGAATCCAAAAATGGGTGCATTACCTATAGAATCAAGGTAATCGACCACAGCGCGGTCCCTCAATTCGATGTAATCCTCTACATCTTCTGCATACTGGGCGGTAGCGAAAGCCTTAGCTTGAGATTCTTTCTGACTAGAAATAAATGTAAATGAAAGTTGGTAGATACTCACAAATCCAAAAAGGATCGCAAAGAGTCTAATGAGTCCGTTGTTTTGCATTTTGATTTTTGTTTACGCTAAATAAGCGTGCAAATATAAAGTTTAGGCAATGATTTAGCAACTTTAAAGCGTATTAAACCCCTTATAAAGCAGCAGTCAAGGCAAATGCCTTATTTCAATAAGTCCTTTAGTGCTTCATTCATGGTTTTGACCGCTGCAGCGCTTTGGTTGAATTTTTCTTGTTCCGCCACATTAAGTTGAACATCTACGATGGATTCCAAACCGTTTTTTCCAATGATACAAGGCACTCCAATACAGAGGTCTTCCTGTTGGTATTCTCCATCGAGGAGAACCGAACAGGGGATCATTCTCTTTTGATCATTGACAATACTGTCCACCAAATAGGCTACGGAAGCACCAGGTGCATACCAAGCAGAAGTCCCCAATAATTTGGTAAGGGTGGCACCTCCTACCATAGTAGAAGCAGCTACTAGCTCCAAATCCTTATCAATAAGATGCTGAGAAACCGGTGTGCCGTTATAACTGGCCAATCGGGTTAAAGGGATCATGGTGGTATCTCCATGGCCACCGATGACCATCCCTTGGATGTCGTTGGCGGGTTTATCCAAAGCCAAGGACAGATAGGTTTTAAACCTAGAGCTGTCCAAAGCTCCTCCCATACCAATGACACGATTTTTGGGCAATCCCGTCGCCTTAAGTGTCAAATAGGTCATAGTATCCATAGGGTTGGAGACCACTACGATAACGGTATTGGGCGAATGTTCCAAGATGCTGTTGGAAACCGATTGCACGATCCCGGCATTGATACCAATCAATTCCTCACGGGTCATTCCCGGTTTTCTTGGTACTCCAGAAGTAATCACGACCACATCGCTCTCTTTGGTAGTGAAATAATCGTTGGTCACCCCCGTGATTCGAGAATTAAACCCTAAGGTGGTGGCGGTCTGCATCAAATCCAGTGCCTTGCCTTCGGCAAAACCTTCTTTAATGTCTAACAATACTACTTCACTGGCAATCGACTTGATGGCGATATATTCTGCACAAGAGGCCCCTACATTTCCGGCGCCAACAATGGTTACTTTCATGCGTTTGAGTCTATTTTAACTAGCTGATATTTAACAATTTACTTGAATTGAGAAGCTTATCTTCATTCTTTAAACCCATCTTTAAGGGTTAAAATTCTAAAAACCCTATAAAATTAATGGATTTTGCGGGAGTGGAGCCATTGAAATCCTAAAATTTACGCATCAATATTGGCGTAGATGGCGTTGTTTTCGATAAATTCTCTACGTGGAGGAACTTCATCTCCCATAAGCATTGAAAAAATACGATCTGCTTCTCCACCATTGTCGATGGTTACCCTTCGGAGTGTACGCATTTCAGGATTCATGGTGGTATCCCAAAGTTGCTCAGCATTCATTTCACCTAGTCCTTTATAACGTTGAACGCTGGATCCCGATCCAAATTCTTGTTGCAATCTATCCCGCTGATCGTCATCCCAGGCATATGTTTTCTTTGCACCTTTTTTAACCAAATATAATGGGGGGGTTGCTATATATACATAACCGGACTCGATCAATTCCCGCATATATCGGAAGAAAAAGGTAAGGATCAATGTAGATATATGGCTTCCATCTACGTCGGCATCACACATGATCACAATTTTGTGGTATCGTAGTTTTTCCAAATTAAGAGCTTTACTGTCCTCTTCGGTTCCTATAGTTACACCCAAGGCAGTATAAATATTTCGGATTTCTTCGTTTTCAAAAACTTTATGTTGCATGGCTTTCTCAACGTTGAGGATTTTTCCACGCAAAGGAAGAATAGCTTGAAAATTTCGATCTCTACCTTGTTTGGCGGTTCCCCCCGCAGAGTCTCCCTCAACGAGAAATACTTCGCACAAAGATGGATCTTGCTCAGAACAGTCGGACAGCTTACCTGGCAGTCCACCACCAGTCATTACGGTTTTTCGTTGAACCATCTCTCTTGCTTTTCGTGCCGCATGTCTTGCCTGAGCAGCAAGAATAACCTTTTGAACGATGGTCTTGGCATCATTGGGATGTTCTTCCAAATAGTTTTCCAACATCTCAGAAACAGCTTGGGAAACAGCCGCACTCACTTCACGATTTCCTAACTTGGTTTTCGTTTGTCCTTCAAACTGTGGTTCGGCCACCTTCACGGAAACAATAGCTGTCAGTCCCTCTCTAAAGTCGTCTCCAGCAATTTCAAATTTTAGTTTGTCTAGGAGTCCAGAAGCGTCTGCATATTTTTTTAGGGTAGTGGTCAATCCCCGTCGGAATCCCGACAAATGAGTTCCTCCCTCATGGGTGTTGATGTTGTTGACATATGAGTGAAGGTTTTCGTTGAATGAGGTATTGTAAATCATTGCAACTTCTACGGGTATACCATTTTTTTCTCCCTCCATGGAAATCACTTCCTGAATGATGGCCTCTCTGTTGCTATCCAGAAAACGGATGTATTCTTTTAAGCCTTCATTGGAGTGAAAAATTTCTTGTATAAAATTCCCCTGCTCATTTTTTCTTCTTTTGTCTATGAGCTTTATGGTGATGCCTTTGTTAAGAAAAGACAGTTCCCGCATCCGCTGAGCAAGAGTATCGTAATTGTACTCAAGAACTTGCTGAAAAATTTTTGGATCGGGCTTAAAGGTAACCACAGTACCATTCTGGTTTGAGACACCTACGGCTTTGACCGGTGCCAAGGGTTTTCCTCTTTCATAGGTCTGTTCCCAAATTTTACCGTCTCGGTAAACCGTCGCTTTTAGTTGCTCGGAAAGGGCATTGACACAGGAGACCCCCACACCATGAAGTCCTCCGGAAACTTTATAGGAATCCTTGTCAAATTTTCCACCAGCGCCGATCTTGGTCATTACGACTTCTAAAGCGGAAACCCCTTCTTTTTTGTGCATTCCCACAGGAATTCCTCTACCGTTGTCTTCTGTGGTAATGGCGTTGTTTTCATTTATGATTACTGTGATGGTATCGCAATGACCTGCTAGAGCCTCATCGATTGAGTTATCCACAACTTCGTATACCAGATGATGCAGTCCTCTGACCCCTACATCTCCAATGTACATTGAGGGACGCATTCTGACGTGTTCCATCCCCTCGAGGGCCTGAATGCTGTCTGCGGAATAGTGTGGATTTTGGCTGGCTTCACTCATAAAATATAAGCTTGTTTTTTTTATGTTTTTTCGTATGTTCAAATATACTGAAAATACCAGTAAATATGCTGGATCAAAGGGGATTAAGCCTATGAAGTTATCAACACAAAATGTGAAAAAAAATTACAGTAAACTCAGTGCAAAATTACTAAATAAAACCAGCACTAATATGCATCGTCGTGAACCTTGGCCACTGCTCTTCCGCTGGGGTCATTTTGATTCCTGAAAGCCTCGTCCCACTCCAGTGCAATAGGGGTGCTACAAGCTACCGATGGCACAGAAGGAACACTCAATGCAGCTGCATCACTTGGGAAATGTTCTTCGAAAATGGAACGGTAGTAAAACTCCTCTTTGTTTTGTGGGGTTTGTAGTGGAAATCTAAAGTGGGCATTATCCATTTGATCATCGGTTACCGAGGCTTCAACCAACTCTTTGAGGGTATCGATCCAACTGTATCCGACACCGTCTGAGAACTGCTCTTTTTGTCGCCAAGCAACGCTTTCAGGTAAGTAGTCTTCAAATGCTTTTCGAACTACCCATTTTTCCATGCGTTCCTTATTGATCATTTTATCTTTAGGGTTGATGCGCATGGCTACATCGATAAATTCCTTGTCTAAAAATGGGACTCGACCTTCTATTCCCCATGCAGCTAAGGACTTGTTGGCCCTGAGGCAATCGTATTGATGTAATTTATCGAGTTTTCTGACAGTTTCTTTGTGGAATTCCTCGGCCGAAGGAGCTTTATGGAAGTACAAGTAGCCACCAAAAAGTTCATCGGCACCTTCTCCAGAAAGTACCATTTTGATACCGTGAGATTTAATGCATCGCGCCATTAAAAACATAGGGGTAGAAGCCCTAACGGTGGTTATGTCATAGGTTTCCAAGTGGTAGATGACATCCTTTATGGCATCCAAACCTTCTTGAATCGTAAAAATAACCTCGTGATGAATGGAACCGATGTGTTCAGAAACTTTTTTGGCGGCAGCCAAGTCGGGAGAACCTTCCAGTCCTACCGAAAAAGAATGTAATTGAGGCCACCAGGCTTCTTGAGTGTCCTTGGATTCTATGCGTTTGGAAGAAAACTTTTTGGCCAATGCCGATGTTATAGAAGAATCCAATCCCCCCGATAATAATACTCCATAGGGTACATCACTCATTAGTTGTCTGTGAACTGCGTTTGAAAGTGCATCATGTAAATCTTCAATATTGGTTGGGTTACCTTTTACTTTTTCAAAGTCTACCCAGTCTCTTTTGTACCAGCGGGTCGGCGTTTGGTCTCCAGATTTCCAATAATGACCAGGAGGAAAAAGTTCTATTTGGGCACAAATTCCCTCCAGAGCTTTTAGCTCGGAGGCAACATAAAAAGTTCCATATTTGTCCCAGCCCATGTATAATGGAATGATTCCCATGTGATCCCGCGCGATGAAATAACTATCGTTTTTACAATCATAAATTGCAAAGGCAAATATCCCGTTAAGATCGTCTACAAAATCAGGTCCTTTTTCTTGATATAGGGCCAAAATGACTTCACAATCGGATTCGGTTCTAAATTGATATTTTCCTTTAAAGTGTTTTCTTAAATCAAGGTGGTTGTATATTTCTCCATTAGCAGCTAAAATAATCCTGCTGTCCTCGCTATACAAGGGCTGCTTACCGGAAGCAGGATCAACAATAGCCAACCTTTCATGACCCAGTATGGCATTTTTGCTGTGGTAGATACCACTCCAGTCGGGACCTCTGTGTCTGACACGTTTTGACATTTCCAGTATTTGAGGTCTAAGCGTTTCGGAGTCTTGCTTAAGATCAAAGGCACACACAATTCCACACATGATTTAAATTTTTAAGCAAAATTATGTAAATATTTTAATATTTTGATTAGAAAAGTAAATATGATGTGTAATATCAACTATTATAGCAAAATTTATTAAAAATTAAAAGAATTTTATAAAAAAAAAAAGGAAAAGTTAAAATCTTAAGCTAAATTATTTTCAGAGTCGGTTGCTGAATACAATTTTTCCGTTAAGAATAGTTGCGACGATTCTTGTATGAAGAACACTTTCGATCTTCACCTTCATGATATCTTGATCTAAAATAATAAAATCCGCAAATTTACCGACCTCAATACTGCCTTTTTCATTTTCTTCAAAATTGGCATAAGCCGCCCATCGGGTCAAACCTAAAAGGGCTTCATAGCGTGATAAGGCGTTTTCGGGCTGAAAAGCTTCGTTAGATTTTTGACCGGGGACTTTTCGGGCGACCGCAGCATAGAAGGTTTGAAAGGGATTGATTTCTTCAACAGGGAAATCGGTACCGAATGCGAGGACTCCAGACCAATCCAGCAGATCCTTGTATGCATAAGAGTTTTTTAAGCGCTCCGCACCGAGGCGATCGATGGCCCAATCCTTGTCACTGACAGCGTGGATGGGTTGAACGGAAGGAATGATTTTGGTATTGAACCTGGGGAAATCTTCTTTGGCAATCACCTGCGCGTGTTCTATTCTCCATCGGGGATCCTCTTTTGCAGCGAGTACCCGGTTGTACACCTCTAAAACTGCCCGATTAGCAGCATCACCAATGGCATGGGTATTCATTTGAAAGGATTTTTCTGCCAAAAGATTAGCTAATCGCATTAATGAATCTTTAGAAATCAGCAAGCTGCTTTTGTAACCCTTTTGGTCACTGTAATCTTCAATCAATGCTGCTCCTCTGGATCCCAGTGCACCATCGGCAAAAACCTTAACGGAATTGACATTTAAAAGATCGGTTTTGAGTTTACCCAGACGAATAAAGTGATCAATATAGGAGGGGTCGTTTTCAATCATGGCGTATATACGCAGTTTGAGCAAATTCTTTTTTTGTAGACTATCGATTAAGTATATGTCCTGTTTAGATACTCCTGCTTGAGCGACAGTGGTCAAACCATTTTCAAAACTGAGTTCCTGCGCCTTGAGAAGTGCTTTAATTTTATGTTCTTTAGAAAATTCGGGAATAATATTTTGAACCAATTGCTTGGCATTATCTACCAGTACTCCAGTAAGCTTTCCTTCATATTTAATGATTTGCCCTCCATCAACCTTTGTGTCATAATGGATACCCGCGATTTCAAGAGCCTTTTGATTAACAAAAAAAGCATGTCCATCGATACGTTCTAGAACTACAGGAGTGTCGGGAAAAGCCATATTGAGTTTTTCGTTATCGAGAGATGAGTCATCACTCCATTGGTTTTCGTCCCAGCCTCCTCCCCGTATGATTTTTTGACTGTGTTTTTCTTGGTGTTTTTTGATCCTTTCAACGATTTGATCAACACCCTCCGTACCTCTCAAATCAGCCTTAAACTGATTTAAACCCAAGGATAAAAGATGTCCGTGAGCATCAATAAATCCGGGGAAAATAGCCAAACCTTGAGCATCAACGGTGTTGGCAGGGCTGTACTGATTGACCAAATCCTCTCCTCCTACTGCGACGAATTTACCATTCTTAACCACAAAAGCAGATGCTTGGTCAAAATCGGCATTGACGGTATAAATTTTGGCATTGTGAACCAATAAATCGACACGCTCCGTGCAGGCTGTAGCGAGGCAAAAAATGATAAGCAGAAAAAGGGGATTTTTTTCCATTTGAAAAATATGACCACAAAATTAAACTAAAATATATACTGTTAAAATATTTAGCACTTAGATTGCCAAAATGTTAGAGATTAATGTCAAATTTGTAACGTATCCCTCCTGAATAGACCTGACTTTGGTTTTGATAATAAGCCCAGCGAGATGTATTTTCGGTGAGGAACATATTTCCTTGGTAAAATAAGTCCCATTGGGCGTTGATTTTCCATGTAATCGAAGATGCAATACTAAAGACTGACCCCAAAGATTCATTGGTTTCAAAATTTCCATTGTTGTTTTCTGAAAGGAGAACAACCTCGTTCCTGACGGTATCCCTATCCCCAATATAATTCCCGCCAACTTGAAAAAATAATTTTCGCCCCAATTTAAAGTTCCCATTCAATTCAATGTTCAGTGAGGGCACGTTCCAAACTTTTTGATCCCGGTTTCTGTCGTATTTAAAATAACCGGTTTCCAGACTGATTTTATTGTATTCACTGAATCGCATCGCGATCCGGGTAACGATACCTATTTTTTCAACGCTGTCGTATATAACTTGGTAAGCATTGGCCAAACGGTAAGCCATATCTTTATTGTTGTGGTCATAGGGCAAACGTTTAAACAGTGGGAAGTTGTCGTACTGACTGAAGTGGGCATTGAGCTTGAAAGACAATCCCGATCCCGGGTAGGCATTAAATCCCAGATCACCATGATGATTCACTTGGGTGGGTTTGATGGTCAAGGTGGGGGCCACAAAGGGATTTTCGAGAGAGAAAGCTGTAAAACTGTTAAGATCATAGCTGCCATGGTATTTGACGAAGGGAACCCATTTTCCACTGCCGGACTTGTAAGAAATTTCTGCTTTTGGATATACAAAAAATATCGGATTGCCTTCTTCCATATCTCCAAAAGGGTAAATTCCTTTGGCACCCAGCAAAAGTTTCAGTTTTTTTCCAACATTCAAAAACTGAAGCTCCAATCGGCCCATTCCTTTTCGAAATCCCAGTGCTTCCTCATTGTAATAACCCCTCATAAAATCGGTGTTAATTAACTCCAAATGAGGAATCAACTCCAAGTATTGATTGAAAAAAGGAATCCTTATTTGGGTATTGATTTTGACAATATGTTCTTTGCTATCAAATAAATCAGTTGTAATGTGAGTGTTAAAATTGACTTTACTGAAAAGACCTTCATACCATTGCCAAAGGGAGCGCATAGACAGGTAATTAAGGTTTTGAGAAGGATCTATTACATCGGCTCTAAAAGAAGGTATGTTTTGCCAGTTGGTATTGTAAAGTCCAAAAAAATTGTGTCCCTGACGGTCAAAACGGAAATCCGAATCCACCCGCATATTGTTTTGTTTGTATTGATAGAGTAAGTCTAAAGAAGTTCTTTTTTTATCACTGTTGAGTAGCGTTTGATCAATGGCTCCTAGATTTTTGTAAAGAAATTCTAAACCGATGGATTGCATTCGATCCAGGGGTACCATGGTCGAAAGATTGAATTGAAGATAAGACTGATTTCCAATTCCCCCCATCACGTATGAGTTGTGATAGAAAGAACTTTCTTGGCGTTGTAATTTGAGGGGAGTGGCTTTGTTGGGAATGAAGGTGGACAGGACGGGTATGGATTCAAATGTGTAATCTACCTCGATTTTTTTTTGAACCAAAGAGTCGTCAATCTGAGGAAGGGATTGAATTTTAAAAACACTTTTGAGACTGGGGCTATAAGATTTAACCACAGTAACCTCTTGAGTTCCAAGATCATCGGTTTCTTCTTTTTGGGCCACAGCAACAATGGAGCCAAAAAGGAACAACCAGAAACCGATAAAAATATTATTGTATTTCATTGATGACGTTGGGTTGCAATAAACTGGCATTTTGCTCGGCTTGTTTTTCTTTAATTTGATTCAATAGAGTTTCGCCTTCTTTTGAAATTTCGGGAAACTGCTTGTAATTTATAATCAGGGATTCCAAAATATATGTGGCTTGAAAGGCATCCTTGACGGCGTAAAAATTTTTGGCCATCAGAAGTAAACTCTTAGAGGCCCAGTATGGCTGACTGCTGAATTTTTTTGACAACAGAGCGATAACTTCGTTAGATTTATCATAGTCCTTATTTTTGTGGTTTTTATGGGCTCTAAAATAATAAGCTTCTGCAGCAAGCTCGTCGATAGGGGCTTTTTCCAAAACCTTAAAGGCAGATTCGGCCTTGAGGGAATCTCCCAGGGCAATTGAGGTTTGGGCCAATATTTCGTGAGCATCCCATTTGACTTTTACTTCTATATTTTTTAATTCCAATACAGCTTCTGCTTTAGCTTGTGCTTGCTCCAACTTTTGTGATTGATAATAGGAACGCATCAAATTGAACATGGCATAACGTCTGTTTTCAGGATAGACCGCCTCGATTTCCAATTCCCTCCATAAATCTTCCGCCTTAATATGCATATCTTTTTTAACCAAAATCTGTGTTGCCCGAACCAATGCTTGTTCATAATATTCATTTGGTTTGTCATCAATCAGTTTTTGGTAATGTTCAAGAGCTGAATCGTATTCAGATTCCTCAAAGTAAATTTCTGCTAATACAAAATGCGCATTAAGGGCATTGCGTCCCTGAGGATAAATTTCCAGATAGGAAACAAAAGATTTTTTAGCTTGTTTTTTACGGTCACTAAAAAATTGTTTTTCGGCGGCCAAAAATGCAGTTTGCTCCAATTCATTATCAGAGAAAGATTTTATATTAGATGATTTGAGCCATTCGGTAAACTGAGGAACCTTGTCGGTATCAACCGCAATTTCTTTAAGGGTTCCAAGGGCCTGTTGTGCCACTGCATCTTTAGTGAAGCGCCCCACCAAGTTTTTCAACACACTTTCTGCAAGAGTCAGCTTTTCCTGATTGTAGAGGATCAAACCTTTGTTTAGAATCGCTTTGGGAAGGTAGGGGCTTTTGGGAAAACGAACGATCATTTCATCGTAAGTATTGATGGCCGTATCAAAAGAACCTGCCACAGCATAGGCACTGCTTAACTCAAAGAAGGCATCGTCTATATAGTCAGAGCGGGGATGCTTTTCAATTAATTCTTTAAGGGTGGTGATTTTTTGTTTGTTGCGATCCACAAAACCATAGCTCATGGACTTTTGATATAAGGCATAATCAGATTGTGCAGGAGACATGGCAATCCCTTTGTTGTATTGCTCCATGGCCGGCCAGAATCGACTCATGGCAAACTCAGCATCTCCCATCCGAATGAAGGCATCGCGAACTTTACTGCGAGGATAGTATTTTTGTTGATCGATGAACTTTTTGAATGAACCCAAGGCCAATTCATACTCACCCATTTTAAAATAGGTGTATCCCAGGTGATAGTGGTATTCCAATTCATTAAGCATTGCCTTTATGGGTACATTCTTCTCAAAAAGAAAAAATACATCAACTGCATCCTCAAATTGATTGCGTTCGTAATGAGTTTGTGCCAGCCAAAAAAGAGATTGTGCCGTGAGGGATTTGACTTTGTCATTTTTCACTGCCCTCTGGAAATATTCTCCTGCCATTAAGTAATTACCAGCATTGTATAGTTGAATGGCTTTTAGAAAGGTAACTTTTTGCAGTAAACGGTCGTCTTTATAATTGTTTTGAGAGGAGAGAATAGTCAGGACACCATCGTAATCACCGCTGTTAGTGTATGAACTCAACAAAAGTGCTGTAAGCTCTTGCTCTTCTGATGTTTTGGGGTATCTTTCGAGATATCTGATAATAAGCTGTGGTACTTTTTCATAGGGATTTCCAATCTCATAACTCAATCGAGCATAGTTGAGTAAGGCTATTTTTGAAATATCCGGATTAAAGGTCATTGAAGCCGCACTCCTGTATGCATTCAAGGCAGAAGGTTTTCGTTCTTTTTTGAGGTAACATTCTGCCAAGTAGTAATAGGCATTCTGTGCTAATTTGTCTTTTTTGCTGATGATCTTGCTGAATTGATCTATTGCTTGACCGTAATTGCCCGTTTCATAATAGGCATAACCCAATTGATAAAAATCTTCATGGGTCCATTTGCCCTTTTTTCCTTTGTAATTTTTTAAATGTGTTAATGCCTTATTGTATTGTTGGGTGTTAAAATAACTCTCACCTAAAATTTTGGAGAGCTCGGAAAAATTTTCTCCAGCTTCGTTTTGAATTTCTTTCTCTCCCAGAGAAATGGCTTTTTCGAATCTTCCCAACTTAAAATTCATTTCTACTTGGAAATAGCCCAAATTTTCCTTTTGGTTTTTTTTGGATACCCTAGTAAAGGAATTCGATGCCTCAGCATAATCCTCCAACTGATAGGCAATATGTCCCAGGTAATAATGAGCATCAGACTCATATTTAGAATTAAATTTTACGTTTTCCAATAAGGTTTTGGCCTGTAGGTATTGCTTTTTGGAGAAAAGGGTATATCCCTTGTTGAAATAAAACTCAGGAAGCACTGCTTTAGGAACATCGGCAGCTTTTACTTTGGCAAACCACTTGTGGGCGTAGGAGTATTTTTCATTATTAAAATAATAATTGGCCAGATCCAAATAAACAGTTTTTAAGATGGTATTGTTGGGATAATCGATATTGAAAGTTTCGATTAATTTAATTGCACCTGGATCATTGAGCCGCAAAGCAGTAACCATTTTAAAATAATTGATTTCCTCCAATTCTGTCTCGGTGAAATTAAAATCTTCGTAAAGGGCAAGGGCAGGATCTACATTGGGAAAGATGCCCTGATAATAAAGGTTAGTAGCCTTAATTTTTAAAGTAGCCTTGTCAAAAACTTGTGACCAACTCAGGGAAGTAAAAAAAAACAACAAAATACAGAGAAAGCTATTTTTTTTTTTGTCAATCATATCCAAAGTTAAACAGAAACATCTCTTTTATAAACGGAATTATTTTTGCTTACGTATATTTTATCAACAAATTTTATTAGCCAATCAAAACCCATTACATTTGATGAACATTTGGACACCAATGGCTGGAAATATTGTCTCATTTAGTGATGCCACAATCAAGCAAAGCGGAAAAACTGTTTTGACAAATGTATCCATCGATGTTCCCGAAGGAAGTTTTGTGTTTCTGATTGGTCGGACGGGAAGTGGAAAAAGCAGTCTGATCAAGACCATATACGGTGATTTGGAATTGGCCGAAGGCTTGGCAAGCGTTGGCGAATTTGACCTCACACGACTCAAAAGTAGACAGATCCCTTCCTTAAGAAGAACCTTGGGGGTGGTCTTTCAAGATTTTAAATTGCTCCCCGACCGGAGTATATCGGACAATCTCAAATTTGTTTTAAAAGCAACCGGGTGGAGAGATAAAAATGAAATTAACCAAAGAATTGATGCAGTGTTGGAAATGGTTGGTATACAGATCAATAAGAAAAAATTTCCTTTTGAACTTTCGGGTGGAGAGCAACAAAGGATAGCGATTGCTCGAGCATTACTGAATGATCCCAAACTGATAATTGCAGATGAACCCACTGGCAACCTAGATCCACAAACCAGTCAGGAAATCATGCAGCTTTTTAAATCATTACATCAAAAAGGAATGACCCTGCTAATGGCAACTCATGATTATCAAATGATCGTTAAATTCCCTGGGAAAATTTTTAAATGTGAAGGGGGAAAAGTTTTCGAAGTCGTAGCCAAAACTTAGGTTTTAACCTAAAATCCTTTTTAGAGCCATTCCAATTAGTAATTTTGCCAAAAAATTTATGCCAATCACTGACCTTGCTAATATAGCAAATAAGCAAAACCGTATTTTTTTTTTAATGGCCGGACCCTGCGCAATAGAGGGTGAGGAAATGGCCATGAGAATTGCAGAAAAAGTTAAATCTATTATACCAATAGACTTTCGATTCCATTTGTGTTTATGGGGAGTTTTAAAAAAGCAAACCGCAGTCGAATCGACAGTTTTACGGGAATTGGAGACGAAAAGGCCCTCAAGATTTTAGAAAAAGTCAGTAAAGCTTTTGATGTCCCAACAGTTACGGATATTCATAGCGATGATGATGCTGCTAAAGCTGCAGGTTATGTTGATATATTACAGATCCCTGCCTTTTTGGTTAGACAAACTGATCTTTTAGTAGCGGCAGCAAAAACCAAAAAATTTGTCAACCTCAAAAAAGGGCAATTCATGAGTCCTGAAAGTATGCAATTTGCCGTTCAAAAAGAAAAGATAGCGGTAATGAAAATGTCTGGATTACTAATCGTGGGACCCAGTTTGGCTACAAAGATCTGATTGTTGATTTTAGAGGTATTCCCGTGATGAAAAAATTTGCCCCAACTATACTGGATGTGACCCATTCCCTTCAAAACCTAACCAAATCAGTGGCGTAACCGGGGGGACGGCCAGAAAGCATAGAGATAATTGCTCGTGCTGGAATCGTTACTGGAGTAGACGGTCTTTTTCTAGAAACCCATTTTGACCCGATTATCCCAATTATGTGGTTTTGTCACCGAGAATTTATAATAAATTCGAACACAAACTTTATTTTCTATAGGTTAGGATTTGATAATCCCTCAGCAACCACTTGTTGAACTTTTTTTTAATAATGGTAAAGATGAGTTAAATAATTTATTAATGAAATTTCATTAGGCAATTATATAAACTATAGTAAACCATAGTATTATAATAAAGGTTATATGAGTTGATCAAAAACTCTAACATTCATAGTCCATAAACAGATTGGACCAGGGAAATCACAAAAAAAGGATTTACCATATCCTCTGCTAAGGGATATTTAGATTCTAAAGATTAGGACACAATAGGTTATCAAACTATATTCGATTGTTAAGGTGCTGAAATCTTTGTTTTATATATAGAACCTTCATAAAATTCCACTAATGTTATTTTGGGAACTCATAATGAAGTCAGAATCATTTAAAAACTAAAACTAATGATTCACCTTAGCGTAATTTTAAGAATTATGGCTGATAAAAAATGAAAATTATTAAAGGCATGGAATTTGTATATTTGAAGTCTAAACTATTAAAGTTCATTGAAAAACGGGGTCGACTGGTTTTGACAGCAGGTTCCCACAACAGAGTAAGCAGGTCGAGCGCTGAGACACAGCTCGTAAATCTTATGTTTCAACCATTAAATGGCGAAAATAACTACGCTCTAGCTGCATAATTGACTGAATCATAGTAGGTCTTTGCCAAGTCCCGACAAGGTCGGGAAGCCGGATGTCTCCCGATAGCCCTTGTTGACGGCAATCGGTTTGGAGGCACCATAAATGTCAACATCGAAATACTAAAGCATCGGTAGTGTTTTTCAATAAAGATGATAAGGGGGTCTTGGGCAGTTTTCGGTCACTGATCTCTCGAAAAAAAAACGAAAACTAAGCCTGAAGAAAGCTTGGTTGTGACTTGTTTGGACGCGGGTTCGATTCCCGCCGACTCCACTTATTCAATCCCTAGAATTTTTTAAATCAATATTTTAGGGATTTTTTATTTTTTTGTTGTTCGGCATTTGTACGACTACAATATTTTAAACCCTAAAAACTTTCAATCCTATTTGATTACCTGACGGTGGGGTGGGTTTTAGAGAAGTGATTTTTTTTTGGTTGGATTAGTGTGGATTGGTTATTTGACCCAATCATTTAAATTATATAACTATTAATAACTTAATTATAAGCTCATTGGTTTTATACTTAAAATATTTTCTAAAAATTACTTCCAAGTTACTCTAATTGAAAAACAAAAGGTTTTCCCTTATAAAGATCAAATTCGTAATCATTATCCCTGTATATAAAAGTAGCAGATTGATCTTTTGAGGAATTAAGGGTGAGTTGGCTCAGCATACCTTCACTCCATTCCATATCAACCGTAATATTACCTCTGGCAGTAAGTCCTTTAACAGATCCATTCTTCCATGCTATAGGCAAGGCAGGTAACAACCGGATACCACGATCTTCATGTGATTGTAAGAGCATTTCCACCACACCCGAGGTAAAACCAAAATTTCCATCGATCTGAAAAGGAGGGTGCGCATCAAAAAGGTTTTTAAACACCGATTTTTGAAACAGCAGTTGAATGTGTTTATGAGCCATTTCCCCATCCATCAATCGTGCAGAGCAGTTGATGAGCCAGGCCCTACTCCATCCAGTTCCAGCTCCACCATTGTCCAAACGGTAATCCAATGTTTTTCTTACGGCCTTAAAGATTTCGGGCTGTTCGTCTATGGAAATTTGATCTCCGGGATGAAAGCCATAAAGATGAGACATATGCCGGTGACCGGGTTCGTGCTCTTCATATTGCCTATCCCATTCTAGGATTCTTCCCTCTTTTCCTAAAACAAAGCCGGGTCGCAGTTTTTGGAGTTGGTAACTGATTTTTGCAGTCAATTCATTTTTGATATTTAGAATTTTAGCGGCTTCGAGCAAGTTGGTAAATATCTCATAGATCACTTGTTGATCCATTGCACTCCCCCTGCATAGGGCAACCTTTTGGCCTTTTCCATTGATATACCTATTCTCGGGGGAAGAAGAAGGAACAGAGATTAACTTCTGATCTCTGGGGTCTTCCACCAACCAATCCGAATAAAAGAGCGCTACCTGTTCCATGGCAGGGTAGGCTCTTTCCCTAAGAAATTTTTCGTCCTGAGTAAATAGATAGTGATACCAATAATGCTGCATCATCCATCCCCCTGCTCCGAACGAAACGCCCCAATAGGCCGTAGCAGCTCTGAGCCAAGAAGGGACCCATAGGTCTGTGGCATGCGGAAAGACGCTGCCCCGCATTCCAAAATTCTTTTGAGCTGTGATCTTACCACTTTCCAACAAGCGGTCTAAATAATCGAACAACGGATAATTCAATTTGTGAAGCCCTGTCAAATTGGCCAACCAATAGTTCATCTGTAAGTTAATATTTAAATGATAATCAGCATTCCAAGGGGCATTGATGTGTTTGTTCCACAAGCCCTGAAGATTGGCGGGTTGGGTACCGGGTCTTGAAGATCCAATTAGCAAGTATCTACCATAGTCAAATAAAAGCTGACTCAGTCCGGGATCTAATGAATCTGCTTTTAACCGCTCCAATCTTTGGTCAGTGGTAAGTAATGTCAGCGTCTTGTCACTGTTAAGTTCAAGTTGAGTTCTGTTAAAATAAGATTGATGATCTTTGATATGAGAGTATTCAATCTCCTCCAAAGTGATTGCCTTTACTTTTTTTAGCTCTTTATCATTTTTTTCAGCATAAAGAGGAGTGTAATAATCCGAATTACTGGCTATAAAAAGGGTGAGTTTTTTAACCCCCGACACTTCCAATCCATGATCAATAGCAGTAATTCTTCCTCCTTCATGCTGAGCGGAAAGTAGGGTTTCAAATTTTACCCCCGACAATATGGGATGAGGTTCAGATTTGAATTTCCCGGCACGTTGAGTGACCTCCCCTCGCATGATGATCTGTTGATCAAAGCTTTTAACAGTTACTGTTTTTTCTCCCCCGTCCAAGGGACGGTCCAAGCGGATGTTTCCATTCAATCCCTCCTGATGATTAGAACTAAGGCTGATCACCATGACTTGATGTGGCTGAGAAACAAAAACCTTTTGTTTAACTTCATTACCCTCTACTTTATAGTTGGTGTGAGAAATAGCTGTGCTTAAATCCAACGAACGTTTGTAATCTGAGACATCACGATGCTTCCAGTCTAGATACAAGTCCCCTAAAGTTTGGTGCGAACGGGTGATGGACTTGTTGGAAAAATAGTGAACCATCAAAGAATCTGCCGATTTGGCATCTCCTTGAAAAAGAATTTCACGAATGGTTTTTAATTCCTCAGGCCCACCTTTAGGATGTTCCCACTGAAGGTCGTTTGGCCAAAGTGAATCATCATTTAGCTGGATTCGTTCATTAGTAGGGTGGCCAAAAACCATCGCACCCAATCTGCCATTTCCCAACGGAAGGGCTTCTTCCCAGACCTCTGCCGGCTCCGCGTACCAGAGGATTTGATAAGGAGTACTTTCTTTGGATTCAGCACATCCTAAGATTAGAAATAATAAAATTGGAATTAAAGGTCTTTTATTCAGTTGATAAAACATGGCGGTTAGTTTTACGTTAAATTACAAACTATTTGGGAACCATTATTTTCTCTATAAAAAGGGGGAGATAATTTGATAAATCTCCCAAAATATATAATGCAAAGTTTATTTAGTTTTGTTAATTATGATGTAAGAAAGAATAGATAGATTGTGAACCCAGAAAAAATATTTAGAAATTGACCCAGCTTTTCGATGACTAAATACATTATATACTCCATTGAAGGGCTCTCCTTTAATACCATTCACCTCAAATTCTTTGTTAGATTTTGATTGTTTAAAATGAAAGCACATAACGACTTTTAGATAAAATTAGATTTAATTCCATTTCCTCACAATTGCATATAAAAGCATTTCCTTACAATAACCTAATTGATGGGGCATTAAGGTCTGTTTTCGGATTGTGGTTTTAGGGGGGAGTTGATAGGGGGTTTGGTGAGTTTAGTTTTTATTTTTAATTGTTAATTGTTAATTCTAACTATATCAAATACTTAGTTTATAAGGTTTTCTGTATTTTTTTCCACGTCTTAAATTCGCTTCAAAATCGTCTTTAAACTCTTCCTTAACGGGATCCCAGTGCAGAGGTCTTCTAAACTCGTATGCTAAGTTGGCAATATGACAAATAGTCGCTGTTCGATGTCCTATTTCTACATCACATATGGGCTTTTGGTCTGCTTTTGCTGCTATAATCCAGTCCCTTTCGTGACTTTCAGAAACATAGAGTTTAGTGTCAGAGAACTTTAAATCGGCAGCGACCAATTCTTTTTGGGAGGGCTCAAAATATTTACGGCTGATATCCATAGAGCCCTCGGTTCCAAAAAAACGTACTCCAAAGCCACGTCCAAAATTACGATGTTCAACCTCCACACCGTTTTCATAATGCATTTTTAGTCCTCGTGAGGCGGTAGGTTCAATGGGGGCTTCATATTTAATAGGTCCACTTTGGTCCATTCCTAGTGCCCATTGAACGATGTCAAACATATGAGCTCCCCAATCGGAAAGGATGCCACCACCATATTCACGGTACCACCTCCAGTTAGGGAATCGCGCTGATTCAACTATTTCTCTATGATAGGATCTAAGAGGGGCGGGTCCCAACCAACGCTCCCAATTCAAATAGTTGGGTGTGGGTTGATAGGGCAAATTACAGGGGGCAGAGGGATTGCCGACTTCTACCCATACTTTTTCTATTTTACCCAGATACCCATTGCGAACCAGTTCACATGCTTTTCTAAAAGAGTCTTTTGATCGTTGCATACTCCCGGTTTGTAGGACACGATTGTATTTCCGAGCTGCTTGTTCCATCATCCTTCCCTCATTTATGGTATGGGACAAAGGCTTTTCACAATAAACGTGTTTACCAGCCTTCATGGCTTCAATGGACGGAATGGCATGCCAATGGTCGGGGGTGCTGACTATTATACCATCGATGTCTTTATGATCCAATAAATACTGGTAATCATCATAGACTTCAAATTTGCCTTTGATATCATATATTTTATGTTGTTCTGCGATGAGTTTGGAAAACCTTTCTAATCTTTGTTTATGGACGTCAGATGCAGCAATAACCTGAGCTGTGGTATTTTTAAAAATACGTTTTGTCAGTCCAGAACCTTGTGCACCCGTCCCAATCACAGCTAAGTTAAAACGATCACTTGGGGCAGTAAATCCTTTTCCCAGCACTTGGCGGGGAACTATTGTAATTCCAGCAATGGCAGTACTACCTTGCTTTATAAATTCTCTTCTGTCGTTTTTCATAGGATTTATTAAAATTACAATATAGCAATTAATCTATACAGCTGTAGACCATAAAAATCAGAAAACCCACAAGTAATTTAAAATCAGCAAGGGTTTAGTATAGGGGTGTTTTATAGATTTTTGGGGTTGATATTTGTTTCAGCTTTTTTAAGATTAAATTCAAAAACTCAGTTTATTTTATTTTCCCCTTTTATATTAACACCTCTTAAAGTATCAATTATCACTCTCATTTTTTCAATATCTAAATTTTCAGGAACAGTAATGTCAACTTTTATTGATTCAGGAAACCTAATAGACACAAAAGAGAAAAGAGATGTAACTAAAAGAAATATTAATAAAATATTTTTAAACATTTTAAGTATTTAAATTATTTATTTTAAGATAACTAAGGTGTCACATTAACCCAGTCTTTTTTGGTGAAACAATGTTTTTAATATTAATATTGAAATTAAGCTTCTTAAATTCAAGATGTAAACCATTAATTGTAAAAATGAAAAATTATTTCTTTAATAATTTGATAAATTTTTACTGCAATTATACTGCATAAACTTATTAACTATATTTTGTTAATTGTTTGAGATCAGCTCACATTTCTTAAGCTCTACTAATATCTAATTTTAGTTTATCATAATACAAAAATTTATTTACTGGTGATATTATCACTATGTAAGTAGTATGAACGAACGAAAGCTAAAAAAAATCTACCATCTAGGTGTGATAAGATCTTCCTTGGTAATTTTATCTCTTTTATTAGGGACAGGGGCTTTCTCCCAAATAAACAGGCAGTTTGAAGTAAAAGCTTTTACTAATTTAACTGATACTAATTCCAACGGTATTGTAGATGACGGTGATGTTGTCAATTTTACAGTAAGAGTTGAAAATACAGGTAACATTACTCTTAATAGCCTTGTTTTAACCTCCACTTTTCTTGGTTTGGACTCCTCTGCAATAAATCTTAATAGCGGAATAAATTATGCAAACTCATCCGAGTCAAACGGATCAGGTATATTGATAGCTGGTGAGGTAGAGACTTATGTGGCCTCCTATACTTTTTCTAATGTCGGATCTACAGGGGGTATAAGTTTGAGTATTTTAGGTGAAGCAGTTAGTGCTGATAGTCAACAAGTTTCAGATACCAGTGACAATGCTAATAATTCAGATGGGAACACCACTAATGACCCAAATATAATCAATGGAGGGGATGCCGTTGCATCTATAGAAATTGATAAAGTTTTTGATAGGTTCGATGATGTTGATGGTGATGGAATGTATTCTGTTGGAGATCGATTACTTTATATCATAACAGTTAATAACGATGGGTATCAAGATTTAACTACGATTGCACCTGATGATGCACTAACAGATCAAGGCGGAAGGGCACTGGCATTAACAGCTCCCTTCACACCTCCTGGCGCTGTTTTCACTTCTTCAACTTACGGAAACATATCCGATGCTGGAGCTGGAAACGGAACCACTACTGGCACACTTTTAGTCGGAGAAACCGTATTTTACTCTGCTGTTTATACTCTTGATCAAACTGCTATAGAATCTGGAAGGGTAAACAACTGCCTTACTGCTCAAGCAAATGTTTTTTCTACAGGAGCACTGGTAACAGATTCTATTGACTCGTGTGTTGAAAATGATATTCCACATGTTACAGATTTAAATACTACAAAAGTCGCATCGGTTCTTGATAATAACAACAACGGAGTAAATGATGTGGGAGATACAATTGTTTATGATATTTTTATTGAGAATCAAGGAAATGTAACTATAAGCAATCTTGATTTCACTGAAAATATCACCAATGCAAATGGTGGCGGTCTGACTTTGTCTTCAGGACCGACTTTTGTATCATCAACTGATACATCAACTGCACAAGGCGTTCTAAACGTTTCTGAGACTGAAAGGTATAGAGCTACTTTTGTAATTTCTGCATCTGCTGCAAATACTGGAGAAGTAAGAAATACCCTAATCGTTCAAGCAGACAGCCCTGGTCAAACAAATAATGTAAATGACACCTCTGACGATCCATCGACTGCTGCTGCTGATGATGCCACAGTTGTA
>CETK01158723.1_pt1 | contig 48847 bp, 51 predicted proteins | sample 361431 | NCBI WGS metagenome assembly CETK01 (sample SAMEA2622452, study PRJEB7988) | marine metagenome | biome: marine biome (ENVO:00000447); feature: surface water layer (ENVO:00002042); material: "saline water (ENVO:00002010), including plankton (ENVO:xxxxxxxx)" | depth 5 m | reverse complement strand
GAAGAAAGGAGATATATGGAGGAGACAATCATTTCCTAGAAGAGTTAATTGGTGGTGGTCTTATTACGGTGGTTGTAGAAATCGCGTATTTGCGGGACCAAAAGCGAATCCAGAAGTATTGGCTGATAATAAATATGGGAGACCTAATCCTCAACCAAAAGATGGAACATATGGAAAGGGGAAACAATGGAGCAAATGCGCCGATGAAGGTGGAACGTGTAGGCATTCAGGTTTAGTAAGATATGGTAAAAAAGATAGATGGGTATATAGGTCTGGTAGAGATGGTAGTAATTTAAAATGTAGTAATGCTGTATTTGGAGGAGATCCTAATCCTGGAGTTAAAAAAGAATGTCACAAATTAAAATCGTGGTAAATATTAATTATATTAATTATATTATTATATCTATAATTAATATATGAAAATTGGATATGGAGTAATATTATTATTGTTATTTATTTTAATACCTTTAGCACATACATTATATATGCAAGAAGGATATGAGTTATTGGCAGAGAATGGATATAAAAAGCTAGGAAACAATATGAATGCAAAAGAATGCCAAGAAGAATGTTTAAAAATGAAAAACTGTAAATATGTAAATAGACCAAGAAGACATAAAGGTAAAATATTAAAAGAAGGAAAAAAGGGTCCTTGTTATATGTCAACCGATTTTGGACAAAAAGCAGTAGGAAAAAAAAGTGGCAAATGGAAAACGTGGAGAAATAAATTATATATCACCCCGAAACAAAAAAAATATGTAAGAACATTGGGTTATTGTTATCCATTTTTTAGATATTGGTGGTGGGGAAGATGGTGGTTATGGCACAGATGGTGTCCATACCGAAGTAAAAAAGCAGCAGTAAAAGGATGTAAAAATCAAGGTTTAGAATTATGTGATATGCATACTTATAAGAAATGGCGTAGAGGTAATCATAATATTTGTCGTTCTGGATGGACATCCGATGGAAGAAAAGGATTTTGGGTAGGCCGTTGGGGCGGATGGTGGTGTGGTGGTCATTGGAGAAAGTATTATAATGGATGGAATTATAGAGGAAAATCTGGAGCACATTGTTGTCGTACTTTTACTGATGAATAAATAATTAATTATATATAATTAATATATACTTAATGAAATATATGAAAGAGATTTTAGCATTATTAGTATTGATATTATTGGTAGTGGGATATTTTTATTTGAATAATAATACAGTAGAAGGACTTGGAGATAAAAAAGATTTAAGTGAAATGCAAAAACAAGCAAGTGATTTCTCAAAAGGGTATATTAAGGAGCAACAGACTCATTTTGGTGCTAGGAAATTAGATACATTAGAAGATGGTGCTTATGGTGATACAGTATTTTTGAAAGTAAGTGAAGATAAAACAAAAACAAATTATCAAGAAGGAACATTAGGTTTAGAGAGAGATTTTTCAGCATATGATAAACCAAAAAGCGAATATGAAAAGAGAGTTCAAAAATGTAAAGATGCGAATAAGATTAAGTCATGTAGTTTATTAGGAGAGGTTTATGAAGATGGAACAGGATGTGGTTATTGTTTAGATAGTAATATGATAATATACGGAGGACAAAGTGCTCCAGCTGATCCAGATAATCCAGGTAAATTTTCTCCTGATGTATGTGGCGGAGGAGGTTCCAAAAATACTTGGACACCACCGGGACCAAATGCGGCATTTCAGTGTCAGAAGGCCAAAGATCGTGCTTATTGTAGTAAAATGAAAGATTGTGGTGATACAAGTGTATCAGATAGATGTGCTTGGTGTCCTATTTCAGGAAAAGGAATGGCAAAAAAAGAAAATAAAGATGGAGGTTGGGAACCAAAATATAAAGATGACAAATGTGAATGGCCTTACGAGGGTATAAAAACAGATGTAAAATGGTATGGTTGGAATGGACAGCCAGGAGACGATGGAGCCGATTTAGGACGTGGTGATTGTGATACAGATAAGGATTGTGCTCCGGGTTTAAAATGTGGTCAAAATCCACATAGAACAAAAAATAAATTAGGTTTAAAAGGCAAACGTAACGAATTAGACAGTTCCAAAGATTATTGTTATGACCCTGAATTTGCTGGAATGAATGGACCTTTAGTCCCCGTAGGGGAATGTGAAAAATTTGGTCAAAAATTTCCTTGTATGGGACCACAGATGTTGACTGGACCACATAGTGAAGCTTGTTATCAGGATTTGTGGAAAAAATCTGGTTGTAGAGGAAAAGTAATGGAAAGATTAAGTGATCAAGGAAGTTGGGGTTCAAACTTAGCAAAATTATGGAATGGAACTGGATATACAAATGTTTTGAAATCAATGGTAAGTTTATATGTAGATATGGGTTCAAAAGATTATCCTACAGCAAAAAGAGCAACAAAAGTATGTAGAGGAACTGATGTTGATGCTTGTGAAGATAGATTTGTAGATGAAAAGAAAAAAAAGAAAAGACCTATGGATTGTATAGTTAATTTATATAATCAATCAGGTTGTCATAAAGATGGAAGATTACATCCTAATAATATTAGTAAAACAGTAAAGGATGACGCAAGAAAAAAACATGGTGTTAAGAAAGAATGGGAATTAGGAACATTTTATAGATGGAAACCTCAAGATTATTTGAATAAATTAAAAGGTGTTAAACAGCGTGCGGATAAATTAACATCAGTATCAAATGTCGGTACTTATGACGAAGGTATAAAATTGTATGAAAATTGTTATGGGAGACCACCACCAACATCAACATTCCCTAAAAAGAAACCTTGTTGGAAAGATTTTTGCGAAATTATGAAACGTTCTCATAAAAATGTGGTTGTATCAAAAGATGAACAAAGAGTGGTTTATAATAGAGACCAAATTAATGTTAAGAATTCATTTATGAAAGATACAAATCTTAATAGAACAAGGATGGCAGGAGAAGGTAAAACAGGTCATGATTGGGGTAATAGTAAAACAATAAAAAAAGCAGATTACGATAAACCATATTTTCCATTTTGGAGATTTATAAAAAATAGTAGGGATATTTATGCGGGAGGGGGATCGGCAGGATATAAATACGTTGGTAATTGGGAATGTCGTGGCAAGGAAACAATAAAATATCAGGGAGCAAAAGATAATAAGGGAAATAATGAACAGAAATTAAAAAATTGTTACAATGCGTGCAAAGATCATGCTGGCGCGAGAGGATTTATAATGTATCCTTATAAAAAAAATAATCCTAACGCACACGGTAGATGTTTTTGTGAGCCTCAAGATTCAAAAAAGTGTTCTCGTGTTGCCAATACATATAAACGATATGATTTCCCAGAGGGTAAATGGCCAGAGTTTAAAAGAAGAATGTTAAAAATAAATGGTGTTGAAGATTTAGGAGACGATTCATTATTATGTGCACCATTTATGGGTGTGGGAAGAACTTTAAGAAATTATGGATTAGCAAAGAAAAGGTCTTTAGCCCATATACCTGTAAATGGTAAATGTAGTTCTTGTAGTTTAGTTGGAGAAGGTCAATGTCAAGAAGGTTGTCCTGGAAAAAAACACCCATCTGGTAGAACAAGTAATTATTGTAGAACGATAGGAGGTGTTAGAAATAAAGGTAAAAAACCATCAAGTTGTATAGTTCCTAATGGTAATGTAATAACAAAGGAAATGTGGATGAAACCAGATTTTCCATATTGGGAATTTATGAGGATATTACAACGATTTGAAAAGTAATTAATAAGTAGTAATTAATAATTAAAATTAATTGTTTATATTAAATTAATTTTAATGGGACAATCACAAAGTGTTAAGAAAGTAAATTTTGAAGATGTACAACAAACGATATCTACAAATAATAAATATTTATTGATTAATACTTTAAATGTGAATGAGCAAAATTGTTTAATTAAAGGAACAATTACACCAGAGAAAGAAATAATGGTAATTAATCAAAATTTGAATAACAATAATTTAAGAATTATTATATATGGTAAAAATTCAGCAGATGAAACAATATTTAAAAAATATCAACAATTGAACAAACTTGGATTTTATAACATATATTTATATTCAGGTGGTATTTTTGAATGGTTATTATTACAGGATATATACGGACCAGAAAATTTTCCAACCACAACTATAGAATTGGATCATTTAAAATATAGAGCCCGTTCGGCTTTTAACTATTTATTAAAAAATGGTGATATAGATTAATGTAACGGATAACTACTATCTTGTAATATATTATAAATTTGGTCTAATTCTTTTAACGGTTTTATATTTCCCATAATGAAAGATTCGATGCAAAATAGCCAATTTTCTGGTAACTTTCCATCATATTCTTTTTCACCATCTAATATTAAACTAGGTTCTTTTAGAATCCATTCTTCATGTTTATCGTGACATGTTTGTAAATAATCCAGACTTATTGTTTCGCCTGGTCTATTTCTTTTCAAAACACGTTTTAATGATGTTTCAGGTTTTGTTTTGATATATATTAAAGAATGAATTTCGAGATTTCGTGATAATTCATCAAACCATTTTAAATATATTTGATGGCTAATTTCATCTAATGTCTTGTTTTCATGTAACATTTTTGCAAAAACATTTCTATCTGTTAATATACTTCTTTCTGTAATGATAATACATTTTTTATATTTTTCAACAGCTTTTCTTAGTTGAGTTATTCTAGTAATATATGCCATCATTTGAAATTGGAAAGCATATTTTTTTTGATCCTGGTAATATTTAACTATCATATTATCTCCATTTTCATCTTTTATTTGTTGCCATATATCAACCGGTTCTTCTAAATATACAATAGACATACCATCAACTTGTTTCATGTTTTTTTTTAATTGTTTAATTAAAGTGGATTTACCACTACCGATATTACCCTCAACAGAAAATATAATTGACATGTTATATATATTCAATATGAATATTTTTAATCAATTTTAATATTAATAAAATTGATTTAATAATATAGTTAATCTGTTATTTAATATTAATCATGGATTTGACACAAACAAAACTAACAAAAAGCGAATGGGATTTCTTGGAACTTCCAGTATCCCCAAAAGAAAAAGCAATATTAAAACTACTATTTGATAGTAGGAAAGATGTAAATGTAAGTTTTAATAACTCGAACAGTTTATTAAAATTTATTAAAATACAGAAGGATAATATGGAACCATTTCATTTCTATATATTCGAAAAATATTTGAAAGGTTATATGGATAAAATAAACAAAAAATATTCACATACATATGCGATTAATAAAAGAAAAAAGATACAGTTGAAAAAAATAGATTTAATGAGAATGAAAAACTTGGATAAAAAAATAGAAAAGATTAAACAAGAACTTTATGAATTTATTATTCTTAAAAATGTAGAACTGTTCTTTAAAGAAAAGAAAAGTGGGAGATATTATTATACATTGACACAATTATTAAAGAATAATATAGGTTATTTGAATATTTATATATTAGGATATGTGAAAGATATATTAACAAAGTATAAATCTTCTATTAAATATAATAGTATTATAGAAAAAGCACATGAATTTATAGAAAGAAATGATACAATGTTAAGATATAGTGATGTTAAGTTATATCAACATCAAAAAAATATACTAGAAACTATTAATAATAATAATGATTATCTTATATTATATCAAGCACCAACGGGAACAGGAAAAACTATAACACCAATAGGGATCAAAAAACGTATTATATTTGTTTGTGCTGCAAAACATATAGGGTTACAATTAGCAAAATCTTGTATTTCTATGGAAATACCAATAGCAATAGCATTTGGATGTAGAGATACTAGTGACATAAGACTACATTATTATGCGGCAAAAGATATAATAAGAAATAGAAAAACAGGAGGTATATTTCGTGTAGACAATAGTGTGGGGGATAAAGTTGAAGTTATGATATCCGATGTTCAATCTTATTTATACGCGATGCGTTATATGATGGCATTTAATGAAGTGAATGATTTATTATGGTATTGGGATGAACCCACTATCACATTAGATTACGAAGAACATGAATTTCATAATATTTTACAAAAGAATTGGAAAGAAAATGAAATTCCAAATATAGTATTGTCTTCAGCGACATTACCAGATGATAGAGAACTGCATTCTATGATTATGAGTTATCAGAGAAAGTTTCCAAAAGGACAAAAATTTAACGTGGTAAGCTATGAATGTCAAAAAACAATACCGATTATAAGGTGTGATGGACAAACAGTTATGCCACATTTCCAATTTGATAATTGTAAAGATTTGAAACGTTGTGTAAAATATTTAAATACAAACAAAACTATATTGAGGCATTTTGATGTGAATGAAATTTCAAGATTTATTATGAAAATGCATGAGAAAAATTTGATTAAAGATGCTTATAAAATGAATAATTATTTTGACGATATTTCAGATATAAATATTATGTCTTTAAAATTGTATTATTTAAAATTATTGTCAAAAATGAAAGAACCAGATTTACAAAAAATTAGAAAATTATTACCTGGTAACAAAAAATATGAATCGGTTATAAAAATAACAACAAATGATGCGTATACATTAACCGATGGTCCTACAATATTTATTACAAATGATGTAAAAAAAATTGCGAAGTTTTATTTGAAGGTAACAAAAATACCAGAAGAAGAATTAAATGAATTAATGGATATAATTATAAGAAATGACAATATTATGAAAGAGATAGAAACAGTTACTATAGAAGAAGATCAAAGATTAGCAAAATTAGACGAGAAAAAGTTAGATAAAGAAGTGAAAGAAAATACTAGAGAAAAGCAATACCAAGAAGATTTTATTGAAAAAATAAGATTACTAAAATCTAAATTGCTTGAAGTTCAATTGAAAAAAAAATATATACCAAATAGTGAAGAACATTTTAAATTATGGTGTAATAAAGAGAAGAAAGGATTTACTTCTGATTTGGATGATGATATTGTTCAAAAAATAATGTTGTTAGATGTTCAAAAAGAATGGAAGGTATTGCTTATGATGGGAATAGGCGTATTTACAACACACGATAATTTGAAATATGTAGATATTATGAAAAAATTGGCGGAAAAACAGAAATTATATTTAATTATAGCAAGTTCAGATTATATTTATGGAACTAATTATCAGTTTTGTCATGGTTATTTGAGTAAAGATTTGGAAAATATGACACAAGAAAAAATGATACAAGCATTTGGACGCGTTGGTCGCCAAGATAAACAAAAAAATTATAGTGTTAGACTAAGAAATGATAAATTAATAGAAAAGATTTTATTCAAAGAAGAGAATAAGATGGAGGTTTATAACATGAATAAATTGTTTAGTGATTAATCGTTATATAAAGCTTCAATATCAACTTCTTCATAAGTAATTTCATTATTTTTTAATGGCGTGTGAATATTTATTTCTTTTTCTTCTTGCGTTTTTACACAAAAACAAGCGTAAAATATTGAAATCATTAGAGCACCATCAACTATGTAAAGAAAAGGAAGGTCCATTTATAATAATATTTTCTTTGTATTAATATTATTATATTTCTTATTAATTAACGTCTTCTTTTACGTCTTTTCTTTGTCTTTGTTTTTTTTCTTTTTCTTTTCTTTCTTCTACGCGTTCTATTTTTCTTAAATTTCGCCATATATAATATAATGATATAATATAAATGAATTGTGTAATTTCAGTATATTTAGCTTATGGTATGGCGATTTATGTCTTGGCATCTGTCTATTATCTTGTAATGACTAGAAATATAGGAACCCCATTTAAAGATTCTTTAACAGAGAAACAAAGAAAAATAAAGAGAGAATCTGCGAAACAAAGAAAAACAATTTTTTATCAGGGAATAGGAGCAAGTATTGTATTGATGGTTTTAACGCAACCATTTAATAAATGTTTTAAAGGTCGCCTTCCTTAACAACAACGGAACTACCCATCCAAACGAGTCTACATCTTTTATTAATTCCTGGTTTAAATAGACCTTTATGAATATCTGACCAAGTATAATGTTTAAGTATTTTCAGATGATTTAAAACTCTGGTACAACGATTGACATCTGTTATATATTCTTCTTCACAATTATTGTTTCCGGTTGCTAATGGTGTTTCGTGATAATAACTTGGATAATGATAATTCCAATAAGTTGTGATAAAATCAAGTTGTGCTCTTGTACTTTCATATTTTCTAGGCTCAGGATTTTCTTCTTCATCTCCAGATGAACCCAAATCAAGATTTTTATTTAACCATTTTACTCTCCAAAATGTTGTTTTGGCTTTGAATTCTTTCAAAAGATTAATGTGATTTTTCCTTTTATTTTCCAATATTTTAACATTCTCAAGTTCTAAATTAGTTTCATTTAATAAGTTAATTTCATATGGTTGTAAAATAAAACTAAATATATGATTTATGATAGAATGTGGCAACGGGTTCATTAATTGAAATAAAAAATTATGTTTATTTCAATTTTATTAATATTTATTGTTCTTCATTGTATGAGAATCCATAATCATATGAACCTCTTTTTGGTCGCAATGCGCCGTCTTTTTCAATCCATTCGGCTTCAACGGTTCCTTTACCTTCATATTTTTGAAATTTATTAACTCCTACTTTAATACCAAATTTTCGCATCATATCTGTTGATGGAGTATTTTTACCATTTTCAAAATCTTTTTTATTTCTAGATCTTGCTTCTTTTCTTAGTCTCCAATAAGATTTATATGGTTTTCTATTTTTTCCTACTCCGCCAATATTTTTTGTTCCTAATAATAGGGGCTTACTAAAACGGAGACTCTCTTTGTATATTTTACCATGTCTTGTTCCGGGTGTTCCTGTTGAACGTCCACTAGAACATACTGGATTGGCATTGCCTACTGTACGGGTATTATCTTCTTCACTCATTTTAAATAATTCTATCATGAACTATTTAAATCAATTTTATTAATCCTCTCTGGAATTGTATCGGTCATGTATTTCGTTCTTTATATGTTCATTTGCTATTTTATCATCATAAATGGAACTACCATATTTTGGATAATATAAATCGCTACCTTTTTTATCACCTCGCTTTTCAAATTCTTTTTTATCCAAGTATTTATTATCACACCATAATTCTCTTTCAACATCAAAATCAGATGGAACAACAGGTCTTTTAAATAGATTATAAGGTTTTGGATATTGAGGAGGTCTTTTAAAAGCATGAAATTTTCTAAAACCCCCTACTCTAAATACGATATTTTTTAACATATATTATTGTTTTTTATTTTTTTTTGTAACAATAGTCAAATATTCTTTATATAATTCGTTACATTTATTTTGATTGATTTGTTTCTCTTTATCTTCTGCTAAGCACCATTTCCATGCTAAAAATTTTCTATAAGCTGGAGAAAGTTTTGTATATTTCAACATATATCTAAATATATTAAATATTATTTAAGTTAATATAATTATGGATATAGAGCCACCAGAATATATGCAATTAAATCCAGTTTTTTATGGATTTAAAGCTGATGTGATGACAAATAATGAAATCGTTTTGGAAAGAGATTTTTTTAATAATATTATTATGGTAAGGAAAAAAAGTCCTAAAAAAATATATTTGATTACGAGAAATAAAGATATGTCTAAAATAGAAAATTATCATTTAAATGCTTTATTAGGTAGCAATTTCCAATGATATACAATTGTTCCTTCAAAACTATCTCTTCTTACATCTAAATTTCCCATAGGCGTCATACTAACAAGTGTATAACCTTCTTTTAACATTTTGTCACAATATTCCTGATGACCTTTGGAGTTTTCCCCACAAGTTCCAAGTTCACTAAAATAGAAAAATTTTACAATTTCTTGTTCTTTTGTACTATCTGCCATTTATAATTGTTTATATTTTAATAAATTATCTGGAACGATTTTATCTTTAATTCTTTTTTGAGGTGTATATAGTTGAGACCATAAAAATGTATACAAGCCTATATAATAACCTACAACACCAGTTATAAACATACCAATCATTATATATTAATTACTTATAATTAATTATTTGTAATTAATAATTAAACAGTGGAACCAAAAGTAGCATATAATCCAAAAGCAGAAGGATGTGATTTAAATAGTTGATACCAGAAATTATGTTTTCCATTTTTTACAAGAATAGGAACAACTTTTGCTCCACCACGAAGTCTCAATACCAAATGTAGAGTGGCTTCTTTCTGAATATTATAGTCGGATAGAGTCCTTCCGTCTTCCAATTGCTTTCCAGCAAAAATCAGACGCTGTTGATCGGGTGGAATACCTTCTTTGTCCTGTATTTTATTTTTAACGTTCTCGATGGTATCTGAAGGTTCCACATCGAGGGTGATTGTTTTGCCAGTGAGTGTCTTTACGAATATCTGCATAGTATAATCATAATAATCATTTTTTATTTAAATGGTTTTGTTAAATAATATTAATTAGATTTAAATATTATTCTAAAAAGAATAGAATAAAAATATGATAAATAACTTAGTTGGAGTATGCAAGACCTCCCATACCACTCATAACACGCAATACATTGTAGTTGGTTGCATAAACACGAACTTTTGCGGTTTGAGCACTACCGATAGCAGCAGCAGAAACAACTAATTGCAAGGTTGCGTTATCGATTCTACTGAAGTTACAGGTTCCAGATGGCTGATGTTCTTCTGGACGAAGAGCAAATGAGTAAACATTGATACCAGTATCTGGAGTGCGTGTGTGATGTTGGAATGGCTGAACCAAATCAAAGTAGGTTCCTTCACGCTCACTGAAACGATCTTGACCGTTCAATTGAAGTTTTGCCGTTACAACTGGATTTTCACCCCAACAGTGCATTTTCAAGGAAGTTTCAGCAAGAACGAATGCTCCAGCATCAGAGACACTGTTGGAAACACCAGCTTTACCTAAGTTACCCGAAAGTTCAGATACAGCTGTGGTTGCCATGTTTTCACCAGCACCACTGTGTCCGGCATTAGGGTCACTGAATAGACCGTTGGTATCGATAACAGATGTGTTACCAGCATTACCACCGTCATTCAATTGTTTGCTTGAACTGAAAGCACGGATACTGTTTGGAAGAGCATCAATTGCATCAGTGTAGTTAAATGGCTGAGCACCCAAAGCCATGTTAAGAACTTTAGTTTCAACGAAACTATCGCAATAACTTACGTTATCGTCAGGTTGTACAACCCAAATCAATTCTTTACATGGGTGATTGAAGTTCAATTTGATTTTGTTGGAGGAGGATCCAATGGATTCATCACCAGTGAATTGAAGTTGTTCAATCAAGTATTCGTGTGGGTTTTGTGCCATACGTCTACGTTCATCAGTATCAAGGAAGATGTAATCAACATACAATGAAGCAGCAACTAAAGATTTGGAGTAAGCAGCAGTTGCTTTAACATTTTTACCTGGAGCAGCAGAAACACCAACTTGGGTAACTGCGAACAAGCATTCATCCATAGGACGGATTTCGATGTTGATTTTTACTTCGTGGTATTGCAAAGCAATCAATGGCAAAGCAAGACCAGGGTTACGGCAGAACCAGAATTGAAGAGGGACGTAAAGAGTCGTTTCTGGAAGTGCGTTTCTTGGAGCACATACAGCTTCTGGAACAGAAGCAGCACCACAAGCAGTTGCTACATCAGCGAAAGTTGGGTCAGTCAAGAAGGTAAGTTGAGTAGTGTTACCGATCATTTTGTTGTAACCATCTTCTTGTTCAGAGGTAAGAGTCAATTGATTCCAGATGTGCATGAAATCACCATATTGACGGTCGATACGTTGACCACCAATTTCTACTTCTACCATAGAGATAAGTTGTTCACCTGGGCAATCCAACCATCTTGCGTAAACACTACCGCTAGCATTATCATCTTGGTTGATTTCAGGAAGAGTAACTTGTAAGTAAGTTCTGTATGCTAAGTCACCGTTTCTGGAGACAGTGCATTGAACACGACGACCGAAGTCGGCTTGTCCGTTGAAAGTTTGTTCAATAGATTCCATTGCGAAGTTCGTGTGTCTTCTGTAGGTAACTTTCCAGAAAGTAATCTGTGGATTACCAGTCAAATAGACGTCTTGTGCGCCGTAAGCTACGAGTTGCATTAAACCACCACCCATTTTATAATATTGCTAAAGAAAAAAAAATTTTACTAATTAAATTAATTAAATAATTAATTAAATATAAAATCACATTTAATTAATCGTTGACATATCAAAATTATCCTGCATGAACCGTGCTAGATAATCATCTAAATAAACTTCTTTTTTACCTTCGTGGTTTTTTTTAAAAATATATAAATGATTTTTCTTTTCTACTTTCCATCCCTTTTCTAAAGCATTGTAAATAAAATTCATTTTTCTAAATGTGAGTTTATCAATTGTAATATTATTATTATAAATTGATTCATCGATTTTGATATCACTCATTTATTTTAAATAAGAAAATTTATAATTAAAAATAACATAAACATGTGTATATTAATGCCTAATTTCAAACCAAAGGCTAGTAAAAAAATTGTAGTAAACAAGAAATCAATTGTAACATTAGATAGTAAGCATAATGAAAAAATGAAAGAATTTCTTGATATAAGTAATAATAGATTACCAAAATTAAAAAAAGAAAAATCAAATTTGAAAAAACAATTGAAAAAAATGAAAGATATTGGTGAAAAATTAGAAATAGAAGATAGAATTAAAGAAATAAGAAAAGAAATAAAAAAATTAAAAACAAAGAAAAAGGAATATTTGTTGAATAATTCTGATTATATTTTTGAATATTTTGAAAAAAAGAAGAATATATCACAAGGAAAATCAAAAAAAACAATAGTTTTGAATAATTTTTTCAATAAACCAAGTGAAAAAGATGATAAATTAGATAAAAATAATACAACAAATATTAATAAATACTTAATAAATATTGATGAAAGTTTTATAGATATAAATAATTATGTTGTAGATTATGAAAAATGTAAAAATTGCGGCGGCGAATTAGTCCCTGTTGAAAGTGAAGGATTGATCATATGTAATAAATGTGGACAACATTATCAATATTTGATAGAACATGAAAAACCCTCTTATAAAGAACCCCCTAAAGAAGTATGTTTTTATGCATACAAAAGAATTAATCATTTTCGTGAAATTTTGGCTCAATTTCAAGCAAAAGAAACAACACAAATACCAACAGAGGTATTACAAAATATTAAATTGCAAATAAAGAAAGAAAGAATATCTTTAAAGCAAATTACAAATAAGAAAGCAAAAGACATATTAAAAAAATTAGGATACAATAAATACTATGAACATATACCTTTTATCAAAGATAAATTAGGAATAAAACCACCTGTAATGAGTCCTGAGCTAGAAGATACATTATGCAATTTATTTATGGAAATACAAAAGCCTTATTCTAATCATTGTCCTGATGATAGAGTCAATTTTCTGAATTATTATTATGTATTATATAAAATGTGTGAATTATTGGGTGAGAATGTGTTTTTACCATATTTTCCTATGTTGAAAGATCCTGTAAAGAGAATTGAACAAGATGAAATATGGAAAAAAATATGTAAAGAATTAAATTGGGAATTTATACCAACGATATGAACTATATAGAATCTAATTGTTCTCTTCTATTTATCATAGGATACAATTGTTCATCAAGTTTGTATCTCAATAAAGCAGCAAATCCGGCTGTAGAAAATACAAAACAATGCCATAAAGAGTGATATTTTATATATATTTCGTTATACCATTCTTTCCTAGCAATACAATACATAACTATTGCACAAATACCTGATGAAGAAAATAAAAAGGAAAGACATTTGAAACGTAATATATATCTCCAAATCGTTCTCCATTTGATAATTAATATAAAAAAACTACAAATAGATAAATACCAAGTAATAATTAATTCCTGATTTAAATTTTCCCATAATTTTACTATCAAAACAATATTTTCTACAGCAAAACTGGTTACATAAAATTGTGGTTCTCTAACTCTTGAACTATATAATACAGTTGTGAAAATTAGACTTGAACATGCATAACTATCTAATAATGCCCAATTATCATAATCGTAATCACTAGTAAATACTTCACCGGGTGGTAAAGCATGATGAGAATGATATAAAAGAGAAAAAGTTACAGCATAAATGAATTTTACTAACATAAAAATACTAGACGCATCTTTACGTCTTTTCCAACTCCATATAAAAACACCCATAGGAAATAATGCCGCACTATGTGTTATTAATAACCAATTATCTAACATTATTTAAACAATCGTTATTTCTTTATTATATTTTGTTAATATATATGCATCATGGTGTTTTGGTAGGAATCATAACATTTGTTGTGTTTTTTATAGAATCATTATTACATTATAATATAGGGAAAAATTCAGGAAGTAAAAGATTTTATATTCAGTTTCCCAATTATAAAGATTTTTTTAGAATAATAGTAGTTCTTGGTTTTTTCAGTTTTTGTAATGGTTGTATTGTTACTTATACAAATAATTTAGTTAATTAAATGGATTAAGTATTTATATAATCCATTTAAACGAATAAAAATATTTAATATAATGTCTGTAATATGGTATGCTTTTATAAGTTACTTGGGAATATATATATCTTATCCATTAGTTGAAATTTATATTATGCGTAATTATGATAAATACTATGAATATGATAGAAAAAGAAAGAATTATATAATTAAAAATTTCATAAAATCATTTATATTAAAATATATTACTATTGCTACAATTCCTTTAATACCTCTATTGTTGTTTAATATGGGTAATATCACAAAATGTGTACATTTTTTAGGATTTTTATATACTGCAAACGATACTGTTGCTTTAACAAAAGATATAAACATGTCTTTATCAACGAAGATACATCATTCTATATCAACCTTTTTTGGTTGGACAAATACTATTGTTGATTGGGGGAATCCGTCTAGTATATCAAAAATGATGGCATTGTATTGTATATTATCATGTTATTCATTTGATGTTAATTACTGTTTGGGTATGCGGTTTTTAATACCAGATATAGAATATAAAAAACTAAAAAAGAAAGCTTATATAATATATTTGTCTTGTTGTACTTTTAATTGGATTCTACATATTATTTATTTTATGTATCATATAAAAAATTTAAATATGATAGTAGTATCTTATTATTTATTCATAGGTTTAATAGTATATGATGATATTCTTTTATTAAAATGGTTACAAAATTAAATTTTTTCCATTTTTGAGAATCGTCCCCCTCCAAGAGCGTTTTGTTCCATAGATTCTTTTTTTAACCGCATACGTTCTTCATTTGATATTGTAGGTTTTAAGATTTGTGCCATCATATCATTATAAGAAAGTTTCTTCTTTTTCTTCTTTTTCTTCTTCTTCTTCTTTTCTGTTTCAATAGGTTTTTCAACAGTTGGTGTTTGAGTAGATTTGTTATCCATGTTTGTATCCATAATTAGTTATATATTAACTATTTATAGATTTTAATTCAATTTTATTTTTTTTCGTTATCTGGTAAAAGAGATTTTAACTTGGGTTGATCTTTATTTTTTGAGGTAATAATATTATCACCTTCAAATAATTCGGCTTTAATATCAGCACTAGTAACATTTTCACCAGTTAAAGCATTTTCTATTGTATTATTTACACCATATAAATTACCTTCTTTATCGATATTTTGTGTTAATTTATTTTGATTTTCCTTAGCTAATTTAATATTTTCTTCAATTGCTTTTCTTTTAGTTTCTAAAACGCGTTTTTCAAATTCTCTCTTGGCTTTTTCTTCATTTTTATTTTTTTCACTCATTAATTGATTTAGTTCTTCTTCCATGTATTCAACTCTACCGGTTTTGTATGCTTCAGGATCCCAAGGCATCCACATACCAACAGGGCCTACATAAACGTTGTGATGTGGATCTACTTCTCTCAAAAGTTTACATCTTAATTCAGCTTCACCTTGCGTAGCATAAACACCCCTAATTTTTAACCCTCTAGTATTTGTTTGAAAAGCGTGTACCTCATCAAATTGTTCTTGTAATCTTTGTTCATTGTTATCTACAAAGGTTTTATAATCATTTCTTAATTTCTCACTATCAAAACTATCTTTTTCAGTTTTTAAAAATTCTTCAAAATCTGATATTAGATCATTAAATTCCAAATTATATTTAAAACCTAAAAAATTTAAAAACTGATGATATTTTTCAATGGATTTAGAAAAATCAAAATATTTTAGGAATTCTTGAAAATAAAACCTATTTTTATCCTCAAGAATATTTTCAGGAGATACAAAAGATATACACGCAAATTTTTGTCCAGAAATTGGTTTATCTTCATCTAATAAATCAACATATTTAGGATTATTAGTCCCATCGGGATTTTTTTGCCTTTCAAATGCCATAGAAGTCATTGAATATACTTTAATTCATTTTTAATTTTTAAGTTATTTTTTAACGATATTATTTTTTTCTAATTAATTAGTATAATATGTCTGGACTTGGTGATATGGTTGACTTCGGCGAATTAGTACGTCGTGCTGTTAAATATCTTGTTGAAGGTATCATGGTTGCTATCGCAGCTTATGCTATCCCTAAAAAATCTTTGAATGTTGATGAAGTATTGTTGATTGCTCTTACGGCAGCAGCAACCTTCTCTATTCTTGATACATATGTTCCATCTATGGCAGTAAGTGCGAGATCTGGTGCTGGATTTGGTATTGGTGCTAATCTTGTTGGTTTCCCACGATAAGTGTAAAAATATTAGTTAATATTTATTAATTAATATTTATAAATTTCTTTTTGTATTCCTCATATCTTTCATTATAAATGTTAAGAGCAGCAAAATGTTTTAAATTAGTCCCATCCTTAAAATTATTACTACAGTATATATAAATATCTATCCAACGTTTATTTATAATTTCTGGTGCTGTATGATAAATTGTATCACATAATGAATCTAAATCTTTAGTAATATTATCATAATTACGAAAAAGTTTTCCTATTTTATTTACAGTTTCTAGTAAGTATATTGTTTTTTCCATAGCTGTCATGTTTATTGAATTAATTGTTATCATATAATTAATTCAATTTTATACATATGATGGGACGTCATCTACATTAAATATTTTTGCTTTCTTTCCTCCCATCTTCTTTTTGGAACTTAAAAATTTATTGAAAATATTTCCTTCTTCTCTATCAAATTCATTTTCAGGTGTATGATTATGAACTGTTCTTGCTATCATTTTATATAATTTAAAATCTGGATATCTTTCTTCACCGTGCTTTTTATACAACACATTTCTAGCTTTATCATCTTGACACCATCTTGCTATTGTTAAAGCAATAGGGTCATCTTCTTCTTCCACATCGTCAACGTCATCAAAAAAATAATCAAATAATGAACATCCTAATCTACATAAATCAAAACTGTAATTTGGTTCTAATCTTGGTTTTTTCTCATTAAAATAAGGTTCTGTATTATATTGTGTACTTGCGTCGCCTTTTGGATGAAAACTATCACTCATGAATTTTTTTTGCGAATGCGAATAAATAGCTCTACCAAAATCTATAAGTTTATAAATTTTTCCAAATGTAGGAACTTTATACAATTTGTTTTTATATCTATAATTTAAATATTTCTTCTCTGTTTCAATATACATTATATTATTTGAATGTAAATCATTATGTGTGAAATTATACATTTTTTGATAAACTATTAATGATATGGATACTTGAAATAAACAAGATCTCCACTCATCAATACTTAATTCATTATCTTCGTCATCTAATAAAGAATCTAATGTATTATCCATTTTCTCAAGACAAATTATTTGAACAGGAAAATCATAGACTTCACCTTTTATATATTCATCATCTCTATTGGAACTTGAATATTCTGATAGCTCGCTATTTGAACAACTTTCTAATGAATTTTCCGATATGTCGCTTTCTTCTTCATAATCTGTATCATTTGATGTGTTAGATGAACGTGATGAACAAGCAGATTCTGTTTCTTTTCTACTTCTTCCATTATTGCTTACATCCAATACTTCTTCTATTATTTTTGAATTATGTATCTCTAAGTTTTTCTCCGTTAAAGCAAAAACATCACCAAACATATCATCGTTTATTATATTAACTTCTAATTTAATCTCATCACCTTTTAATGATAATTTCTTTCTATGTGTTCTTGATGCATCAGATAATAATTCTTCATTGATATCATCTGTTTTGAATAATTCACCATTCCATTTATGGAAATAATCTGAATCATATAAATATTCCAAATCATCAGATATATTAAAAAAATGTGATTTTTGAATTCCAAGAAAAGAACCATAAAAATCTAATCCATTTGGAAATTTATGATGATGGTAAGCAATACTACTTAAATAGGAAAAGAAACTATCTACATAAGCAGAATTATTAACATCTAATATTTTTTCCATACTTATATTTTCATTTAATTTAGGAAGTGTTGTTCTCATTTCTTTCGTTACATTATCATATTTCCCAACCATATATTTTACTGGATCCATTAAAGGACTAAATTTAAAGAAAGAGGTTTTTGTCATTTTTTGTTTTTCATCATTTAATGATAGAATATAAATGTTATTACCTTTTTTTTCTTTGATGTTTTGGATACTATAATGATGATTCAAATTAATATTATTATATGTATTGTCATTGAGTGAAAAGAATTTTTGATAAATAGGTATATAATTTTGAATTTTATTAAATCCGTATTTACCTTCTAATTTACTAAATAATTCTTTATTATCATTTTTTTTGTAAGATATGCTAAACATATTTATTATTTATAAAGTATTTATTTTTTTTGTTTTTAACCTAAAGTTTTATGTTAAAAATAATAAATTAATTTCAAATATAATAGTAATGAATTTAGAATTGAAAAAATTCGATATGAAAAATATTAAATTTGACCCTAATGCCGCTTCAGGTCCCGTAATCGTTCTTATAGGTCGTCGTGATACAGGTAAAAGTTTTTTAGTAAGAGATTTATTATATTATCATCAAGATATTCCAATCGGAACAGTAATATCTGGAACAGAGTCAGGTAATGGATTTTATGGTAAATTAGTTCCAAAATTATTTATTCACGATGAATACAATTCTGCTATTATTGAAAACATATTGAAAAGACAGAAAATGGTTTTAAAACAAGTTAAAAAGGAACAGGAAGCATACGGTAGAAGTAATATTGATGCTAGAGCTTTTGTTATTTTAGATGATTGTTTGTATGATAATGGTTGGGCTCGTGAGAAAGTTATGAGACTTCTTTTTATGAATGGAAGGCATTGGAAAATTATGCTCGTTATTACAATGCAATATCCTCTTGGTGTTCCGCCAAATTTAAGAACAAATATTGATTATACTTTTATTTTACGCGAACCTTATTTAACAAATAGAAAGCGTATTTATGAAAATTATGCTGGTATGTTTTCTACATTTGAAAGTTTTTGTCAAGTAATGGATCAATGTACTGAAAATTATGAATGTTTAGTTATATCAAATAATTCTAAGTCTAATAAATTGGAAGATCAAATATTTTGGTATAAAGCTTCGGCACATAATGACTTTAAATTAGGTTCTAAGGAATTTTGGGAATTATCTAAGGATTTGGGTTCAGATGATGAAGATGAACAATACGATCCAAATGCGTTTAATAGTAAAAGAGGTCCAAGAATTAATGTAAAGAAAAATAGTGGTTGGTAATATATTAATCTAACTTTAATATATTATGAGTGAAAACTGGAAAAAACACATGGAGAGTTTATATGATGAAAAAGTTATTAAATGGTCAAAAGACGATTGGAAAAAATGGATTAAAGATTGTAATGATATACTTGTAAAAGATGGAAAAGGAAATACAGAAGCCTATAATACTTGCGGAGCTGCTAAAAATTTAGCTGCTGTTTATCATCTTTCAGAAATAAAAGATCGACAGCAAAAAGCAACCGCCATGTTGAATGCTTTGAAGGGATTTGGTTTTGGAGGCGGATCTAGAAAATCAAGAAAGTCAAAACAATCACAAAAAGTAAAATCCAGAGCATCAAAATCAAGAAAGAAAACAAAATCTCGTTTATCCAGAAAACAAAGTAAAAAATTAAAACGAGAAATTGAATTATCAAAAGAAATGAGTAAAAGAATATCTAGAAAAACGCCTATGGTTGCTTCTTCACATGGTATTAAATTATTAAAAAGAAGTAAACGTAATATGTCTAAGGGAAGACCGTTAGCGTCAGCAAGAGATTTTTTATTAGCAACAAGTATATTAACAGCTGCTCTAAGTCCTTATGACCCACACCCTATGGCACAAAAAAGTAAAATTGCTCCAGATACTCAAGTTCATTTAGATTGGCATAAAGGTCAATTTCCAGATAAAGAATTAACATCCAAACAATATAAGAACCTTATGAAAAGAAGTAAAAGAGGAAAAAGATTAGCAACTATAAAAGAAGGTGGTGGTTGGTCACTGAAATATAAGAGAAGTATCAATTGTAAAAGACCAAAAGGGTTTTCTCAAAAACAATATTGTAAGAGAATTTTAAAGAAAAAAAAGAACAAACGTACAAAGAAAAACCGAAAAAAAAGAACTAAAAAAAGACGAAGAAAATAATAACATGATAATGTAATAATGCCTTTACCTTATCATGCTGGAAAATCAAAATTGGCGAAAACAATATCAAAAATGGTTTATAAGAAAGCAAATGAGAATCCATCTATAAAAAATTATGCAGAACCATTTAGTGGAATGGCGCGCGTAGGAATTAAAGTTATGGAGGATGATAAAAATAAAGTATTTAAGAAATATATTTTTAGCGATGTAAATCCAACTATAACAGTATTATTTAAAGCATTAAAGAAAGGTTGGTTACCAAAAACAGGTGCGATTACTCAAAAAAAATGGGAAAGTTATAAGAAAAATAAAAAACCCTCTGCTCAAAAATCATTTGTAGGTTATACATTGGGATTTGGTGGTCAATATTTGGGTGGTTCAAAACCTTGTGCTAATAAACACTCTGTTAAAACGCATAGTGTAACAGATTGGACAGAAATATTGTTAAAAAGAAAAAAGAAATATTTGAAAGGATTGCAACCATATTTTAAAAGTTCTAAGTTTGTGTACAAAGAAAAAAGTGTATTTGATTTGGATTATAAAGATACTATTATTTATTGTGATCCACCTTATGTTGCTACAGCTTTCAGAGCAAAGAAAATATGGGATAAAAAAAAGGAAAAGAAATTGTGGAATACTATAAAAAAATGGTTAGAACCTTCAAAAAATAACATAGTTATTTTATCTAATAGTAAAAGAACAAATAAAATGAAAGGTTTAAGAGTCAAAAAAATATATGAGGATGATGTTGAGTATGGTAGTTGGAAAAAGAATTGGAAAAAAAGAAAGGAAATGATATTTGAGGTTGTTAGTACAAGTGGTAGAAAAACGCGTAAGAAACAAAGAGGTGGTGATGATGATGATGAAGAAGAAATAATAAATGACAGAATATATGTGTTGAAAGAACAACATATGCAAGAGCGAGATAAATTTGCGAAGGTCTTAGAAGAAGTTGATGAAAGTGGTTATAAGTCTATACGAGCAAAGTTTGCATCTGTTCCGAACGATTGGGAAAACGATCAAATCTACGAAGAAAGGCTAATGTTTCGGGGTATTTTTATTGCTCGATACAGGGAATACATAAGAGAGCAAAACAAGACAGTAGCGCAAGATGGAGCAGGAAAACGCCGGAGAAAGAAAAAGACGCGTAAAAAAAGAGGTGGAGCATTTCCTGGTTGGGATAAAGTAGAACAAGTGAAGTGGGAAGATTTACAAGTTGGAAAATCTTATTTTGTTAATAAAATAAATCGTTCCACTAAAGAGAATATGCCGTTTATGGATGGTACAAAAGGAACAAAAATTCTTTTTTTTGAAAAGAAAAATCCCACAGATGGATTTGCATTTTATCCAATTACAGATGCAGCTTTTGAGGATCCTGAAGATTTTAGAGAATGGTATGGTCCTACTCAAGATGTAGTTTTTCAGATTGCTGAATATAATAAAAATGAAATTCCAACCTTTGATAATAATGGAGGAGGACGCCGTAAGAAAAACACGCGTAAAAAAAGAGGTGCGGGAAATATATTTGAAGATGAAAATCATAATCCAACTGAACATAAGCGTAATTTATTGGCTATAGTAAAACGTTTAAAAGACAAAATACCATCCTGTTATCATCAATTCCCAACGTCCCAAACACCAACAAAAGAAATTTGTTTAATTATTTATTTAAAAACCGAAGGACGAGATCTGTTAAGTGTTGAAGAAGAAAAATTTATAGATCATGAAGACTTTAATAAATATAATATTGAAGATATAACATGTTCTTGTGAAACAACAGGTTGTTGTTCTATTTCAGGAGGAAAGCGCCGAAAGAAAAGGACACGTAAAAATAAATATTAATATATCTACATCTTTGTAAATATATTAAAAAAAAATAATTATATATATTATTAATGGATGGTGCGATTTCAATTTATATTGATAGAAAAAGAAACAACAGTAATCCTATAAATATACCAGCGAGAAAACCCTCTGTTTGGGTTCCAAATAAGAAAGTAAATACGTGTTTTGAATGTGGTGCGGAATTTGGTTATCTAATAAGAAAACATCATTGTCGAAGTTGTGGTAGAATATTTTGCTACGATTGTTCAAAATGGTATTGTAAGAAAAATGAATATATAACACAACCAACTCCTCCAGAAAAATCATATTTAGATTTTACACAATATATGGAAGATAAAAATATGTTACGAGTTTGTAAATCTTGTAATGATTCGGTTAATGTTACACATGAATATGAAAAGGAAATTCATATATTTTTGAATTTACCCATTAAGATTTCTAATTTAGTTTATTTAAGAACAGTTAGTAAAAAATGGTGTAAAATTATAAATTATATAATTAGCGTCTATCGTAATATTCAATATAAAATTTCCTGTCAAAAAATATCAAAAATAGAGAAAACATTATTATGGAATCATAGATATGAATTCAAAGAACATTATACACTTATTGTGAAATGTATTACATCAAATAACGATAAAAGTAAAGAAGAAATAGATAAATTAATAAAGTATTACAAAGATCCTACAAAGAAAAAATATACCTGTCGTCAATTATTATGTAAGAGTGCGTGTAAAAATCATTGCACATCAGAAAATGTATTAGAGCTTGGATTCAATACAGATTTAATCAAGCATGTTTGTGTAGAAAAATATTTAGTAGAAAAATTAACATCAAAATTACAGGATAATTTATTAATGCCGTGGTTAGTAGAATTGTCAAAGAAAAATTATCATTTCGGTATGGACTTGGCTTATAAATGTACTATGGATTTGAATATGTTTTATTCATTTTATTTTGAAACCAAGTATTATTTAAATAGTTTTGATTCAAATGAAAACTTGAAATTAATGATGGAAAAAATATTAACATTAGTCCCCAACGATTGGATTGCGGATATTAGAAAAACCGATGAATTTATAAAATTTATAGAATTGTTAGTTACAAAAAATAGCAGTGAAAGATGTGGATTAGTTCATAATTGGTTTACGCAGAATGGTAGTGTAAGAATGCCTTGGAATCCTGAAAGATTATGTTGTGATATTGAATTAATTGGAATAAAAAAATTGAATTCAACATCGAAACCTTGGATAATTCCATTAATTACAGAAACATATAAGTATCACGGTAAAACAAAGAGATACATATTAGTAAAAAGAGAAGATTTAAGAAAAGATAAATTAACTATGTATGTTTCAAAATGGTTAAAAAGAATATGTGGTGATGAATTAATAGTTAATACATATAATGTTTTGCCATATAGATATAATTATGGTTGGATAGAAATATTAGATAATACCATTACATTATATGATTTAATAGAAGTAAGACAAACAACGTTATTGAATTACATTATGGATTTGAATCCAAACGAAACAATTCAGAAGATGCGAGAAACCTTTATAAAAAGTTGTGTGAGTAGTTGCGTTTTATGTTATATTTTAGGTGTAGGTGATAGACATACAGAAAATATATTAATTAATAAATGGGGCGACCTGATTCATATTGATTTTTCTTATTTACTTGGAGAAGATCCAAAACATGTTGATGTTGAAATGAAAATAACAAATGATATGGTTGAAGCCTTGGGAGGAAAACAATCCGCAAATTTTATGAGATTTAAAGTTATATGCGGAAAAATATATAAAAAAATAAGAAAGAGAAGTGGTTTATGGTATATTTTACTGTCTTATTTGTCATTCATAGAACCATCTATTTATCCTTATTATAATAATAACCAATTAATAAAGGATTATGTGATAGAAAAATTAATTCCAGGTGAATTTGATGAAGAATGTTCTTTACAAATAAGCAATATTGTTGAAAATTCATCAAATCCTTCTTATATGGAAACTATATCTGATTTAAGTCATAAAGTAAGTAATAGAGTTAAACAATTCTATAATACGATGTTTACTATGGAATAATATTTAATATTAATTATGAATAATTAATTATGTCTATAATTAATATATATGCCAAAAAAGTTTGATAGACAATCAATGAAAGAAAGATTAAAGAATAAAAGAGAAAAGAAAGACAGGGAATTTTATGATAAAGGGCAAAAATTTTTGATAGATAATGAGGCTAAATTACTGGAATTGGGAGCTAAAAATATTACAGATATAAAAGAAACGGTAAGGGATTTTAAAAAACTACAAGATGAGGAGGCTAATAAAAAGGCTGATAAAGCGATGAAAGAATTATTAGCACAAGAAAAAAAAGGTAAAAAAGGCAAAGTAAACGAAAATCGTACGAAAGTCCATTTGCCTACATTTAAAGATGGTATCTTTTTAACAGGCAATCCAAAGTCAAAGAAAAATAAGAAAAAGATAAAAAAGTTTAAAAAAGGGATAAAAGAAGCAAAAGAAAACGAAGAGCAAGTCCAGGACCAGAAGGTTTTGGAAGAAGAAAGTGAAAAAATGTATTTACAGGAGGGCGGTAAAGTTAATGGTGAGTTTCGTAAGTTATTATTAGGTCTATCACAAGCCCAAGGTGATCAAGAAAAGATAGATAGAGCTTTAATAAACCATATAAAATATTTTATAGAAAAAGATGCTAAACATATTACGGTAAAAGCTAAAAAGAAAAGTTGGACACAATTTTTACAAGGTTCAACACAATCATCTGTAATTTATACTCTTTGGAAGGAAAATATATTAAATAATATATGTCATAACACACGAAGAGGACCAAGGAGTCTTAAAATACATTCTTATGATTGTGAAAATATTAAATTGAGTAATGATCCTAGCATAGAACCTCTTCTTAGAGATGGATTAAATACACTATTCAAAAAATATATTTATATAAATGGCAAGAAGGAAACAGATTGGTTGAACGCTGAAACTAAACAATTTATTGATAGTAAAAATAGTGTATTTCATAGAGCAAAGGATGAAATTCGTGCTGAAACAGATCAAACAGGAGGAACAAAATCTAAGTATAATATAAAGATGGCTAGAAAGTTTAGAAGAACGCGTAAAAAAAGAGGTGGTGGTCAATTATTCAGTTTGGTTGGTGCTCGTCCTTCCTTTAATGGAGATGCAATTAGACCACCAACAATGGACTATTTTCAAAATGGACCGGGTTCAATCGATTACTATACTAATATTGCTGAATTAATTGCAATATTGGAAGGCGAACCGGGAATTATTGATATTGCAAAAGAGCAAAAAGTTCCAGCAAGATTAGTTGCACACGTTGTTATATTGGAAGCATTTTTCCCTGAAGGGGATGTTAGAAGACCAAACTCTCTTTCGGATAAAATGATAGCATTAAATGCCATAAGAAATGAAAAGGCGAGCGCTATGCAAATTACGGTTAAAAATCCAGAGAAGTATTACAAAATCACGAAAGAGATGTATGAGGAAGCAAATCCAGAATTAAAGGGAAAGCCAAAGAAAGGTGGTAGAAAGAAACGAAGAAAAAAGAAGAAACGTACAAAGAAAAAACGTAGAAAAAGACGCAAAAAAACTAGACGTAGGTAAATTATAATATAAAAAGATACAACTATTTATATTATAAATGCCAACCATATATTTTGGTAGCGATCATGCGGGATTTTTAATGAAAAAAGAAATTGTAGAAAGATTAAAAAGTGTTGGAAAGGATTTTGATTTTGATATTAAAGATTTGGGTTGTTATTCTGTTGAAAGTTGTGATTATCCAGAATTTGCTTTTAGAGTTGCAAGAAATGTAAAATCAGAAGAAGGTTCTTTTGGTGTATTATTGTGTGGAACGGGTATGGGAATGAGTATAGCAGCGAATAAAATAAAAGGTATAAGATGCGCTTTATGTAATAATTATACGTCTGTGAATATGGCACGCAAACATAATAATGCAAATATTATTGCGTTAGGTGCTAGAAATACTTCGGTTGATATGGTAATACCTTTAATATTAGCTTTTGTTAATACTGAATTTGATGGTGGAAGACATGAAAAAAGGGTAAATATGTTAGATTCTATTGGATATTTATAAACTTTTTTTGTCTAATTCATTATCACTTTTTGATCTTTTTTTAATTGGTTTTGAAATCTTCTCTTCTTTAACTTCATAAGTATATCTTTTCAATATTTTTGGTAAATCATTTAAAATTTCTCTTGTATCGACTATTTTTTGTACAGATTTTGAATAATAAAACGCACCTTCAAATCCTAATATATAACCTATTATAGTAAACATAAATAAATTTATGAATCCAATTAATCCACTAAATGGCGTCAAATTTCCAAATAGCAATGTCCATAAACTATAATAAATATGATTTACGATACACCCCATACATATGGTGATAACAATAAGAGCTCTATAAAATACCTGAGGATGTGTATTTTCTGCTAATGTTAGCCAAAATATATTATGGTTTGTATATAAAATGGAAAGTAATTTTCCAGCTGCTTTACCAGCATCTTCTAATGTTTGTGTATTATACATGTCGTAGGTCATTGAATAAATTAACATGAATTATTTAAATCAATTTTATAAATGAATAAGGACTATAAAATTGAAATAATATTACCATGATTGATAATATTATTAAACATGCCTATTTCAATAATAAACGCCGAAAATCATAACGATTTTATAATCGTCCCAGCAACAAACAATACGGAGAGACAATTTATATTAAAGAGATATGGTCGTTCGTATAATATGCACGATAATGGACAAACACATTATATGCTTTTATGTCAATCAATGTGTTGGGTATTTAATGTAGAACCAGGTTATTATAAAGCAGATATTAAAGGAGAATCTATTCATATAGAGTGTATTAGTCAAGATGAATATAAAAAATGTAATCCACAAGAAGATAAAAGTTAAAAATATAGTTATTTAAAAATTAGGGATATCGGTAAATACCTTTGGTGCGGATTTTCCGACATTACTAGCAAATTGATCTAAAACAAATAAACCAGATACCGTACTTAAATATACAATAATAGTATCTCTAAATAAAACTTTCAAAGGTTTATTTTCTTTTAATATAAATCGCATTTCTATGAAACGAAAAATTACATACATTATAGCAACAACTAATCCAGACATTAAAAGTGCGGACATAATATAAATTATTTTATGAACTTTTTTAAAATAATTTAACGCAATTATGATAATGTTTCAATATCTAATTTGATAGCTGGTTCAAGAGTTTTCTTTTTATCTAAATCATGAACATCAGAAAAATCCAATTTAATATCATCACCAGATATTTTTAATGGTCCATCATCATCGTCATCATAACCTTCTTCTTCGGCTTTTCTTTTTTCATTAGCTATTTTTGCTACTTCTTCAAGTCTTTCAATAGTTTTTGGAGCGTCAACAATAGTTTCTTTATTAGTTCCCATGTCTAAAACAGAATCATTATTGTTAAATCCAATTCTAGGTTTATTACTTTCTGCAGGTATATTGAATTTCATAGAAAATGGTTTTACACTAGGTTTATTAATAACTTCTAGTTTATCTGTTAACATTTTTAAAGAATCTTTAAATTCTTCTTTTTTTTCTTTGACGTCTTCTTTATTTACCTCTTCAGCTAATAATTCGGCAGATGGTTCAGGTTTAATTTCTTTCTCTTTATTTTCTTCTTCTCTTTTTTCTTCTCTTTCGGCAACTTCTTCTTCAAGTTTATCTGCTTCCTCCTTTGGCATATTTTTTTCTATAATTTCTTCAATTACTTCTTCATCAACTGTTTCGTCAATGTAAGCGCGTAAAATCTTTTCTACAGGAACACTATCACGAATAACGTTTAAAATGCTTTGGTTACATAATATTTCGGCTTCTCTCATATTTTTTTGTTTTTGTAAAGGCATAATATCTTTTTCGAATAAATAAACATTTTGATATACTTTTCTAGCATATGCGATATATACCTTGTGTATAAATTGATCTAACTTGGGTATATCTATATCAATTTTTTTTTGTTTTTGTGATACACGAATGCTAGTTAGTAATTTCAAATGAGAAATATGAACACAAGTTATTAGATCATCTAAATATGAACAAGCACTTTCTGTTTTAATACGTTTTGTTTCTTCGTCAATTAATGCGGAATTCCATTTTGGAACTCTGGTTAAAAAATTTTGGAACGTCATTAAATATTTGTCACTTTCGTCATTTTCATTACATAATGTAACGGCTTCGTCAAAAATAGAAGTTAATCCTTGAATGACAAGAGGCGATAAAATATTAACAAGTCGAACACAATATTCATTTTTAGCCTCGGATAACATGTTTACATCATAGTCGTCCATTTAAATAGATAGGATATTATCTAATTGAATTTTTTTCCGCATAGAAAGAAAAAATAAAATTATTATTAATAAAGTTTTCTCATTTCTAAATTCTTTCCTAATTTTATCAAAATAAATTAATAAATTATACTTTATTTCATTGTCTATTGAAAGTGTTTCTATTATATTAATTATTTCGATTGCTGAATATCCTTTTTCATATAACGTTAATGCTAAAGATTCGCATTTTTTTATAGTTTTGTAATTAGATTTTTTTGATATTATATCTTTTAAATATTCCTTTCTATCTTTTAAATATGGAACCTCATTTATTTTTTGTTGGTTATATTTATGTAAATTAATAACATTGTTATTAATAACAGGGTGAGGGATATGAATATTGCAAAATCGTGAAATAATAGGTTTTAAAACAGAATCAGTATTTTCAACAACAATAAAAAATCTTGTAGTATGACTAAATTTTTCTATACATCTTCGTAGAGCTGATTGTGCGTCTGTTGTTAAATTACCAGCATTAAATAGTATAATGCTTTTAAAAATAGAACCATTTTTATTTTGAATATTTGATTTTGCGAAAAATTTTAATTCGTCTCTTATGAATCTTATACCTTTACCATGAGCACAATTTACAAACATACAATATTCTTTGATCATGGATTTATCTTTATTGTAAATTTTATCAACTAGATAATTTAAAATATATCTTTTTCCGCTACCAGAAGGACCAAAAAATATAATGTGTGGTATTTTTTTACTTTCCACAAAAAAATCCAATTTTTTAATGATATTTTTATGTATGTTTAAAGACATATGAGTATTATTATTAATATTTCTTTTAATAATAATTATGTTAATTAATTAGCGACGTCTTCTTCTTCTCTTAGTTCTCTTTCTTCTTTTCTTTCTACGTGATTTTCTACGCGATTTTCTTCTCTTTTTTCTACGACTTTTACGACGCCTTCCACCGGCTAAATTCCATTCATTTTGCTTAACATAAGCTGCGGCTTGGATTTGCTTACTGGTTGGTTCTTCGTTTTGTGCTTGTGTAGCTGCCGCGTCAAATAATTCCTCTGCTTTCTTCCCGCTTATTGCTAGATAAAACTGGTCACCAATCATAATTCCTGGGCTCCCATCTTTTGCTAATTCTAACATTTCTTTTCTACGTTGAGTCATCTCATCAACTGCGTTGTCTTTGTTTAATATATCTTCTGGTTTTTTTTTTCGAAACATTTTATAATATATAGTTAGAAAATACTAAATATTATATTAAACCGCATTTGTTAATGAATGTGTATATGGATTTTTGGCAAATGGTGTTAATAAATCTCCACTTTGCCTTCCACATTGTGATGTTTCTCTTACATTACGATTGGAATATTTACCCAATACAGCCATACCAGAAGAAGATTTTGGCATTTCTGGACGCATAACACCTGGAGCAGACATTTTGTTTGAAAAAGTTGTTAAATTCATACTATTATTCATTATGTTATGATTACCAATATTGTATCTGTCTACTCTACTAATTTGTTCTTTGTTATAATTTTGTTGAGCACTATATGCGCTATTATATGTTGGGTAACCAGCACCTGTGCTTTCAGTGGCAGATGGATTACCAACAAATGGACAAGTAGTAGTATCTCTTTGTCCGTAAACAGGTTGGTGTGGATTGGTTGTATGTCCAGCATCGATTGCCCAACCTCCAGGTTTATTACTATGTGTATTTTCAGTTTGTTCTTTGATTGTAGTTTTTGGTCTATCATTAGGATTCCATACGCGATTTTTCTCAGTAACACCAGATTTGGCATTACCAGCTCCTCTAGCATTTCCAATGACATTTTGTTTTCTTGTAGGTCTTAATACATCAGTAATTGGTGCTGCTAAGGCTGTTAATGTCGCATGGAAAGCGCCACCCATACGTTCATTATTACCTGTTAAAGAACGAGCATTAGCTAAAGAATTATATCCACTTTTACCATAATCGCTACCAGAAGAAGCTTTCCAACCATTTTTAACTGTAGCATTGCTAATATGTTTAATAGGTGGATCTAATTGTGGTCGGCTCGATGGTTGTATATGTCCTGGTTGATATGTAGCTTGTCCTTCGTTAGCGCCTCCACCAAAATGTTCTTTGACTTGATTGATTCTATTAACATCACGCAATATATTTTCAGCACGTGAAGTTTGTTTTTCACCACCAGCACCAGTAGTGGTAAGCCATCTGTCCGCGCTTTGAATATAAAAGGTATCAGGACGATTTTTTTCCATATCTCCAATATTAGCTCTTTCTCCAATTCCTTTTGCTCCTAAAACTTGTCCTTTATAAGACATTTTTGGATTGTTTTTTGTTCTTAATTGATCAACCGTTTTTGGTTGCCAACGGTCTCTTGCTTCTAAAGCTGAATTAAATCCACCAGAACCTTTTTTACCATTAGGTTTATTTAAACCTGGACCAACTTGTATTGACTCCCATGGTTTTGCATTATTCATTTTACTTGTAACAACATTTCTCATTCTCTCTTGCATATATTCTGTAGTGCTAGGCATTCCGTTTTGCCATTGCATATCTTTTTGAGGCTTAAACATGGGAGCTTGTGCCTTTTTCTCTATATTTTGACTACCTGCTCCAGTATAATTATCTAATACACCTTCATAACCTTTGGTTGATTGTGTAATTGAAGAACCAAAAAAAGGTTGCATATTGTTATGTTTTATATCTCCTGGTCTTATACTTTCACCTGTTAAAGATTTAAATTTACCAACCTGATCTGGTTGTGTAATACTGGAACCAATATCCATATTTGTTTGGGGCATTTCTGTATTATTATTTGCACCAGAATAATACAATGTACTTCTTTTAACAGACCCCTTTTCTTCAACTGGATAATTATTAACAGGAGGATTTGCTAGGTTGCTTCTGTGATTACCGAAACCTTCTTTTCTTTTATAGTGTTTAATATCTGAACCAATTTTTTGTTGGCCCTGATTTGATAAAATATACATGGCACCTAAACCAACTAATACTATACCAACTTCCATTTATATATATATGTCTAATATAAATAATTATTTAATACATAATTATTTATTTAATCTAAACAAGGTAATTTTGGAATATAATTATCTCTTTCTAAAAGTCTTGTATTTAAATTATTTTGAAAATGAAAACAAGTATTTTCTTGATGATTCAATAAAGGAATATCAATAGGTTGATTTGGTAGCGACCTGTATGTTCTAGCAGGATGTGTAGCACGACTTTGATCTGTAATAGGAGCATTACAAGAATTGTAATTAATTGGTTTAGATTTTACAACTCCTTTATTAGGAAATTCATATTGCGTACAATATTTTTTTAATTGACGCGTTCTTCCTGTTAAATCACTATCAATATCTATTGGATGACCATTATAAACAGTTCTATTATTAGCACCAAAACCTTGTAATCTTACTTGTGGGTCTTCCATGAAACATGTTGTCTTATGTGGACCTGGAACATTTAATTGATATCTACATAATCCTGTTGATTCCTGTAATATTTTCTTTGTTCTTAAATCATCATAATTATATCGTGTAAATGCCATTCTATATTAATTATAAATATAATTAATTATTCATAATTAATTTAATTAATTACATATTTATCATTTAATTTTTGTACTGCTGTTGCTAAAGTTGCCAATGCTGCTGACATATCATTTAAAGCAGCAATAACATTTGTGTTATTACTAGATTGTATGTAATTAGCACCGCTAGAATTTGTTCCTTGATATGTAACTTGTTGATATGCTGTAGCATAATCAATCTGTGATTTACTAATATCAACATTAGATATATCTGACCAACTCGTATTACCAGCACCATCACATTGTAAAAATTGCCTGTTTGTTCCAGCAGCATTTGTATATGTTATATCATCATTAGCACCCAAAGTTAATTTTCCAACAGATTTTACATGTGTAATCGCATTATTTCCCAATCTTATCGTATTGTTTGTATTGACTTTCGCATTATATCCTATAGCCGTGGCATTTGATAAATTATTATAAGTTGCTGTAGCATCGCTATATTTACCTATAAATGTATTATTTTGACCTGTTGTATTCACAGTTCCTGATTGAGTACCAATTGAAACATTACCTTGACCTGTTGTATTATTTTGTAATGTTTTTGTTCCTACAGCAACATTTGTGCTACCGGAATTATCACTAGATAAAGCATCCTTTCCAATAGCTATATTATTTTGACCACTCACTATTGCTCTTAAACTATTCAAACCAATTCCTATATTATTTATAGCATTTGATAATGTTCCGTGTTCTGTTGTTCCTATGAGCATACTATTTGTAAAGTCACTTATATTTGATACACAATCAGATATATCATTTATTTTAACATCTCTAAATTGAGCAGCAATTACATTATTACTATCAATTGTTACATTTTGTCCTGGTATCAATGAAGGCTGTAAAATATTTAATTGATTCTGTAAATTATAAACGTGTGAAATTTGTAATGAATTATCAACTACAGTAGCTTGTTTACTATTCAATGCTGCTTGTAATCCAGAAGTTTGAGATATAGTAAGATCATTATCATTTATAAATGGATGTTTTCCAGCCAAAGAACTTACTAAACCAAAAACTTTTGTTTGTGGTAAACCATTATCACTAATGACGCTTTGTTTGGAATCTAATAACGATTGTAAATTAGTAACTTTACTTACTGCTAATCCATTATCAGCTATTACATTTTGTTTCCCATTTAATGCTACAACAAGACCACTAACTTTGTCCTGAGCTAAACCACCTGTAGTAATTAGTGCTTGTTTCCCATTTAATGCTGCGTTTAATCCAGATACTTTCGCAAAATCTAAATCACCATTATTGATAATCGCTTGTTTTGTTGCTATCGCATTAGCATTTGTTGTAATATTTGAAGCATTATTATTAATAGAATTTGTCATATTACCATCAATTTTAGTGGTTACTAGAGCCATACTAACATCTAAAATACCTATTTTTGTAATAACAGACGAACCAATCCCATTTGGATCACCTAATGCGTCGCTTAATTCTTTTAAAGTATCTAATGCCGCTGGTGCTCCATTTAAAAGTGTATCAATTCTTCCTTTTTCTGTATTAATAGCAGCTGTATTCGTAGCTACGTTTGTTGTATTTGTAGCCACATTATTTGAAATATCATTAATATTTGTTATATTTGTATTTATTTTACTTAGATTACTTACTGAACGTGGTCCAATAATAGTATCTACATTCGCCATACTAACATCTAATACATTAATACTAGCATCTGCTATGGTTTTAAAATTATTTAATAAAAGAATAGACGACGCATGACTATTTAATAAATTCCCGTTTGATGATAACTGATTTGTATGAGTAGTTATACTTGTTTCAGCATTTGTTATACGGGTATTATGTGATGCTATATCGTTATCATTAGAGACTATATTGCCGGCATTTGTATTAATATTTGTAACATTTGTTGCTATATTATTAGCGTGTGTAGTTAATGTTGTTGTATGTGAAGCAATATCATTGTCATTTGAAATAATATTTTGTGCGTTTGTATTAATATCTGCTTTATTTGAACTAATATCAACAGTTATTTTATTTAAACTAGCATCAATGCGAGCAATATCAGCATCATTTGATGATATATCTTGAATATTTGTATAAATTTGGGCAGCATTAGAAGATATATCAGCCGTATTTAATGTTCTTTGAGATGTATTAGCGCTTACATCTGTAGTTAAATTTGATATTTGTGTTGTATGTGTTGTTAATGTAGTATTATTAGTATTCTGTTGTGTTGATAATGCTGTAACACTATTACTAAGTGTAGTATGGTTAGTAGCTATTGTAGAAATATTATTATCAATCGCATTTTTATTATTAGTTATTAATGTTTGGAATGCATTATTAGAAATATCATGTTTATTTGTTAATTGAATTAAAGAATTAAAACTAACATCATGGGCACCTAATTTTGTAATAAGAGAACCAGATAAATTTCCGGTATCTCCAACAATATCTGCTATTTCCTTTAAGGTGTCTAGAGCAGCTGGTGCATCTCCAACAACATTATTAATTGCTGCTGTGATTGCCAAACTTGTATTATTTGATAAATCTATAATTGCTTGTTGATTAGCTTGTATTTGTGGAAAAGATATTAATTGTCCTGTTACCCATGTTTGTTTATACCAATCCCATTGAATTATATCATCATGTTTTAAGATAGTTTTTGAAGGAAAATCAGCAATATCCGAACTTAATATTTTACCATCCAAAGATCCTATCCTATCTTTCTCGTGTTTTGATGAATACATAGACATATATTAATTATTAATATAATAAATAATTAATATTTCTAAATTATTAAAATGTGCTTAGCGAAACTCTTTTCCAATTACCTCTTCCTGCTAATGTGCATATATACATATAACTAGAATCAAATCTTATTTCACCCAAAGTACCAACTGTTCCTGTTGTTGCGTCATTATCTACCGTATCGTTTTTAATTTTATTTGCTGTTCCATCACAATTACCATCAATATTACCTGCTATTAAATTACTGAAAGTATAATTTCCACTTAATGTTTGAACGCCTGTATTATATACGCCATTTGTTACAGTTGCCGCATTACCTGTAATATTCCCCGTAACATTCCCTGTAACATTGCCGCTACAAATTATATTATTGGTGAAAGTGTAATTTCCTGATAAGGTTTGAGTACCTGTATTATATACACCATTCGTTACTGTATCAGCATTACCTGTTAAATTACCTGTAACATTGCCTGAAACATCACCAGTTAAATTACCACTAATATCATTGGTGAAAGTATATGTTCCGTCTAATGTTTGAACACCTGTATTATATACACCATTCGTTACTGTATCAGCATTACCTGTCAATGAACCAATAAAAGCACCATCTGTTTTAATATTTCCACTTACATCAAGAACACCACTAATATCTACATATCCTGTTATGGTAGTATCGCTTACTATATTTCCACTTAAATCACCATCAAATGTAGTAGCCGAAAAGTTATTTACTATTAAATTATCAAATGTTTTAGCTCCAGTAACAGTTTGTGTTCCTGATAGTCTAACCGCATTATTTGAAACATCCGTAAAATCAGCTCTTTCTGTAGTAGTAATTATTTCTCCACTACCTAAAGCATTAGCGCCTGCTGTAACATCATTTAAATCTGAGAAATTAACTGTGATATCGCTCGTTCCATCATAAATTATATTATTAATTTTTCTTTGACTTGCAAATTTGGTGGTTGTTCCTGAATTTCCACTAATATTACCAGTTATTGTACTACTAAATGTTTTAACACCCGCAATAGTTTCATCGCCAGTTGTTTGAACTCTATTAGACAAAGCCGTTGTGACTGTGGTCGAAAAATTAGCGTCGTCTCCAAGAGCACCAGCTAATTCATTTAATGTATTTAATAAAGCAGGAGCACCTGTTGTAATTGCTGAAATAGCAGCAGCATTATTTGAACAATCTGTTTTATTTACATTAATTTGATCTAAATTTGCATTACCTGTAACTGTAATAAAATTTAATTTTGTTGCTGTAGGATTATCTAATTTATTTATTGTAATAGCAGAATCAATTATTTTTACCGTTGTAACAGCATTTGTTTGAATGTTACTAGTATTAACACAACTAATATCTAATTTTGCATTCGTAATAGAATTATTAGCTAATTTTGTTGTTGAAATATTATAATTTGCGATTTTATTAGTAGTAACAGCATCATTAGCTATTTTTCCTTCTACAATAGCACCATCATTAATTTTTGGTGTTGTAATAGCACTTGTTTGAATATTATTGGTTGCAATACCACTAGCATCTATTACTGTACTATTAATAGCACCAGTTGCTATTTTAGCTGTTGTTATATTACCATCTTTTATTTTGGTGGTAGTTACAGAATTCGTTTGTAATAAATTTTCACTTATTTGTGCTGCTTTAATATGTGCGGATTTTATCGTATCGTTAGCAATTTTATCACCCGTAATAGCATCATCAGCGATATTGGATGTGTCTATAGCGCTAATATCTAATTGTGCACTTTTTACACAATTATCTGCTAACTTAGCATTCGTAATAGCATCATCAGCAATTTTATCTGTTGTAATGGCAAAACCCGCAATTTTTACGGTAGTAACGGCGGCACTATTTATTTTATCTGAAATAATACTATTATTAGCAATTTTTACAGATGTAACAGCATCTGTTGCTATTTTATTAGTAGAAATAGCGTTGTTCAAAATATTTTCTTCTTGAACAGCATTATCATCTATTTTACTATTATCAATAACATCATTTGCTAACTTTGTTCTTGTTATGTTAAAATTAGATATTTTAGCGGTAGTAACGGCTTCATTTTTTATTTGTGTTGTATCTACCGAATCTTGAGCCATTTTTTCTAATGTGATATTACCTATTTTTATTTTACTAGTAATTATAGCATTATCTTCAATTTGATCTGATTTAACGCAATTATTTGCTAATTTATCTGTTGTAATTGCGTCATTAAGAATTTTATCTGTAATAATACTATTATTAGCAATTTTTATAGATGTAACAGCATCGTTAAGAATTTTATTATTAGTAATTGCTGAATTACTAATATCAGTTGTATCCACAGAACCAGCTGCCAGATGTTCTGTTGTTATAGCACCTAAACCTATTTTTACAGATGTAACATTTCTATCTGCTATTTTTACGGTTGTTATTGATGAATTTGCCAAGTCGCTTGTATCTACATTAAGAGGAGCTATTTTATTGAGTGTGATAGAATTGTCTTGAATGTGTTCATTCCTTATAGCACCATTTGCTATTTCCTGATTAGTAATGGTTCCTAAAGCGATTCTATCATTGGTTATTGTTCGTGCGGCAATTTGATCTTTTTCTATAGTATTATAAGCAATTTGGTTTTTTGTTACAGTTAATAATGCAAGATGATTGGCGGTTATTGTTTCATTTTTAATTTTAGATGCCGTAACACTATCACTAGCTAATTTATCTTCAGTTATATTTAAATTTAATATTTTATCTGTGGTTATACAATTATCTACTAATTTTGAAGTTGGAATATTACCAGCTAATTTGGAAGAAGGAATGTTACCAGCTAATTTATCTTCTGTAATTGAACCAGCTAATTTAGCATTGGTAATATTTCCATCTTTTATTTTAACCGTAAGGACAGCATTATCTTTGATTTGTAGAGTATCTATCGAATTAGCCATCATTTTATCTAAAGAAATTGCGTTTGCGGATATTTTATCTCCAGTAATAATACCAGTTGGTATATGATTTGTTGTTAAAAAACCAGCTGCTAATTTTGTGGTTGTTATGCTACCTTCTGCATATTTTGAATTAGTAATATTGCCATCTAAAATAGTTCTTGTAGTGATAGCACCTGTATCAATTTTTACTGATGTTACGGCATTAGTGTCTAATTTTGCCGTGGAAATACTATTATTAACGATTTTATCTATGCTTACAGAACCAGCAGATAATTTTGCACCAGTAATACTACCATCAGATATATGTGCGGTTGTAATAGCATTAAGATTTATAGGTTGTGTTACTGTTAATAAATCAAACTTTGTTGAATGTTGATTTAATCGGGTAATTAAATCATTTGTAGTGCTTCCAGGATTACCAATAGCTAAAGCGATCTCGTTAAGCGTATCTAATGTGTTAGGTGCGCCACCTATTAAATTATCAATGGCTTCGTTTAATTCACTATGCATAACAGCATCTTTCCCTGAAGTTACCCAATGTTTTTTATTTTCATCCCACATAATAAAGTTACCATGAACAGGATTAGTAGGAAAATCAATAATATCGGTACTACGAATATTTTGTGATACGGATGTTTTTTCTTGGCGAAGACGCGTAGAATTTCTAAACATATATATTAATTATTCATATTAATTATTTGATAATTAATATAATTAGTTAGAAGAAAAAGGTCCTGTTGCTCTTTGACTTTTTTCAATAACAAGAGGTGCTGGTAAGAAAACATTATTTCTAGGAAACCATTTACAATATCCTCTTTTATTCATGGATGGAACAACATTTGGTCTTTTTTGAACTAAATTGGTTGTTCCAATTCCAAACAATGTACTTTCAATATCTGCGGTATTGTTAGATAATATGTTATGGTTGTAACCTGATGACATCATTCCATTTATTATCCCTAAATCAGGTAAACAAACATAATTTTGTTTGCTTATATTATCATTTGTTTGTGCATTGGATATTCTATTAAATCTTTTTTGCTGTTCGCAATAATATCCAATTCCATTTTTCATATTTGTGCTAGCCATAATATATTAAATATCAAGATAATAAATTCATCATTTGATTAAAATTATCATCCTGAATTTCATCATTATTGGATAAATCTTTTAAACATTTATGAAAAGTTTCATAAAAATCAAATGAAAATAACATAGTAATTGTAAATGTATGATCTAATTCAAAAGGTAATTGAAATCCATATTCTTTGCCTTTTTCCAATATTGATTTAAATTTCTCATTATCTTTAAATTTCTCATAAATATCATTCTGGTTATCCTTAATTAATGTATCAGACCACATTTTTGCGTTATTAGCAGCTAAAAAATCTCTTCTATACGCGGTATCACCAGCATCACCAGTAATATGCGAATAAGATACGTCATATGTATAATTATACATTTATATAATGAATAATTATATATTTAAATTATTTATTTCTTTTAAAATAATCCATATCTCTTGTCAATTCTCTGGATGGTAATCCACCCCTGATCCAACCATTTGCTGCTACACCTTCAACAAGATTAGCGGGATTTTGAATAGTTGATTTTAATGATGGTACTAAATCATCATCTCTATTAACTAATTGTTTTTCGGTAATTGTTTTACAACTTTTTTTATCTAAAACACTTGCGCCTTGCATAAGTTTGGATTCAAGAACAGGATTAGAAGGTCCACGTCCTAAAAATGGTACGGTTAAATAAGGTCTTTGTGATAAATTAAGTCTACATTTTGGATTAGTTTGTGTTCCGCCGATACGTAATTTTGAATCAGTATCAACGGTACAGCTATCAGTTACACCATAACCACCATTGTAAAAAACATTGGGTTGAGTTGTTGCAAAACCAATAGGTTTTTTCATACCACAATCTTTTTCAAAATAATTTTGTGTTATGTAAGAACCGTTTTTTTGATTTTGTAAATCTTTTTCAGTAATTCCACAAGGGTCGTTGCCAATTCTAGTTGAACCATCAAATACGAAACTATGAACACTTGTCATTTATATTAACTATCAAGATATTAATTATATTGTAATTAATATAATTAATTAATTAATAAAAATTTTGTCCAACTTTTCTTAATACTTTATTACATTGTTCGCTATCACCATCTTTACAAGATTGCATGGTTCCATAACAAAATTCAGCAAAACCTTTTTGATTATTAGGAATGGTAGTATTTGGCATTGAATGAAAATTTCTCATTTGATGTTCAAATGCTAAATTATCTCCTAAATCTTGGTATAGTTTGTTTCTTTTTATAGATTTATCATTAATTTTTTCTGCTATTCTTTTATTATAAGAAGGTGCTGCCATTTTTCTTTGAGGATTATCGGTATAATCTGTCATTAAAACATTCATCATGGGATTTTTTTTAGTAGGAGTAGTAAATGTATCATTAAACACGTCCACAAACTTATCAGCATTTCTACCTTCAAAATTTTCACGATATGCGTTTTCTTTCAAACTTTCTAATTGTGATTTTTCATATTGTGTTTTATACAAAACTACTAAAACAACCAAAGTGATAATTGATGTTATTAATAATTTTACCGATTGAGTAAATAAAAATCCAACAAGAGTTAATACAATTATAGTTCTCGCAATGGCGTTCATTTTTCTTGTTAAAGTCATATTTTTATTTGGCCAAAATTCTAGAATTTCATCTTTATCAAATAATACTAATGGATTATATAACCAGAAATCACTCATATATAATATTATTAATTATTTTAATAATTAATAATTAATTTTTATTTTTCTTTTTTTTCTTCTTTTTTTTCTTCTTTTTTCTTTTAACTACTTCATTATCATCTGGTTTTGCGTTAATTGAACTTTTCTCTATTTTGGTATTTCCGGTAAATGATGTGTGAACAAATTTTTTTGCTTCTTTTGCTGCTCTTCTTTTTTCTAATTTTGCTCTCATTCTTTCTCTTGTTTTTGCGTTCCTAATATTCGCATTTAATTTATTTTCCATAGCACCAAAATTCATTTTTTTACTATTTGGTATTCCCATTTTACTAAAAAGTCCTTCCATACCTGCCATTCCAGGCATATCTTTCATTTTTTTCATAAGATCAGATGCTTCTTGCATAAGTTCGCTTTCTTTGATTTCTCCAGATTTGATCTTTTCATCTAATTTTGAACCAACCTTTTTTACCATGTTTAAAAGTTTTCCTGGGTTTTTGAATAATTTTCCCATAACATCATTCACATTTGCTTCTTCGTCTAGATTAATTGCCATTTCTTTTGCTGTTTCTTCTGCTATTTCGCTAGCCAATTTGCCTAATTTTCCTTCCATTAGACTATTTATGTGATTATTCAAATCATCTGGATTAGGCATATTCATACCAGAAGAATCAAAATATTGACCACTGCCATCAAAATCCATTCCACTTAAATCAAATATTTCTCCCATATCTTTAATTGTATCTTCAATTTTACTTTTTAAGACATCTTCATCAATCGCTTCAAATAGTTTTGCTGTATCGCCAAAACATTCTTGGTCATTTATATTACCAGCAATTGTAAATAAAATCAATTGTAAATATTTCCATAATGTTTCTTTTGTGTTTTCTGTTATATTTTGTTTAAAGAAATATTGAAAATCAATGTTTGGTAAAAAATGTGTATCTCTTTCTTTATCATCAAACATTTCATTATTTTTATATAAAATATCAAAAAATCGTGCTGGATATATTTGACAACAATATAAATATAATTTGTTATTGCTAACGTCTCCACTAAGTATAATGTTTTCTTCTTCTGTAATTTTTTCTTCATACTCAGGGAAAGTTATTAATATATCATTCAAAAAATCTTTCATTATTTTGAAAAACTCTGGAGGAGGAGGAGATAATTCAGACATATTGAATATAATTAATACAAAAAAAATTATATTTAAACTAAAATTAACTATAATACATTCTACATATTTTTGATAATTGCTGAAAATATTTTTTAAGTTTTTTTTTATTTTTTTCATCTTGTTCTCTGTACAATATTTTTAATGAATCTATCCAGTCGTTTTGTATTTTTGCACCTTCTGCTGTATATCCAACATTATGACAATCGTCTAAATAATCTTTTTCTATAAAATACTCTAAATCGCCTTTCATAACTTTATCATAATAAGAATCATTTACACTTGCTTTATATTTTTTAATCATTAATTTTGGATTAAATCTTTTCATAGTTTGCACCATTGTCAACCCTGTTTTTATATCAAGGTTATTAGGATATATTTTTAATAGATCTTGGTATAATTCTTCGCATTGTTCGCTAAAAACTTTCACTAAAACACTTTTGTTAACTTCCATAAGGATATAATAATGAATATAAAATTATATATTTAAATAGCTTTTATTATTTAATACTTTTTTGACGTTCTTCTTGATAATTTTTTAATGCGTCTTCAGACATTCTTTCTTTAACATAATCTTCAGGAGGAGTATCAATAGTGATATGTTCTCCTATTTTTGTAAAACTATGCATTTGTCTTAATCCTCCATTACCTTTTACACCCATTTCATCTGAACTTTGATCTAAATAAGAATAACAATCTGACATCATAGTTCCTGCTTCTTTCATGCTAAATGATTGTGGTTCACCATTAAAATTAGTCGCAACTTTTCTTTCTTTATCAATTTGTGGTCGATAAAATTTTAATATTTCTTCTCCAAATAATGTTCTATTGCCATAATGCAATAGCAATAATGCGGGCACTTGTTTTATAACATCAGGCATTAATATTTCTTGTCCATTATCTAAAACCACATATGTCCTTCCATCGTTTTTTTGGATTCTTCTATCTATGGGCAAAAAATGAATTTTTTCCTTAATTTCATCGGTTTTTGCTAATATTTTCAATAGTTTATTACTATGTTCGCAATATTTACTAAAATAAATTATTTGATTTTTTTCTTTTTTTTCAGGTGCGATTGACATATGATATAAAGAAAGGTTTTTACACACAATATTTTGCATATTAATTAAATAAAATTGATTTAAATTTAATTTTTCTGTGTATAATATAAAATGACTAAAATAGTAGAACCTAAAGTAGAAATTACAGGCGAAACAAAAAATTCCTATAAATTTACCATATACAATACAAATGTCAGTGTTGTTAATGCAATAAGAAGAACAATATTAACCGATATTGATACAGTAGTTATAGACCCAAATAACATAAACATAATCAAAAATAATACACAATTTAATAATGAAATATTATGTCAGAGATTAGCATGTATTCCTGTTCATATAAAAGATTTGTCTAAAGATATAAATAATCTCATGTTAGAAATTAATGTTCATAATGATGATGATTATATTAAAGACATTACAACAGAAGATTTCATATTAAAGGACACAACACAAAATAAAGAATTAAAAAAAGAAAATCGTGATGTTATATTTCCAAAAAATGAAAAAACAGGTGATCATATATTGTTTGCTAGAGTAAAACCTAGGATAGCTAATGAAATTGACGGCGAAACAATACATATACAGGCAACTTTTAAAGTTGCTTCTGCCAAAGAAAATGGTGCATATAATGTTGTTTCCTCTTGTGGTTATGGTTATACTGTGGATCCAGAAAGAGTTGCCGATGAAGAACAAAAATATGAAGAAATGCTAGAAAATAAAGGATATACTGACGAAGAAATTGCTGATAAAAAATTAAATTGGCATAATCATGACAAGAAAAAATATTATAAAGAAAATTCTTATGATTTTACATTAGAAAGTATAGGAATTTGGAAAAGTAATGAAATTATTATAATGGCCTGTGATGTTATATTGAAAAAATTACAAAAAATAGAAGGAAATATAAAAGATCAAACTATTAAAATTGAACAATCTAGCGTGGCTATAAAAAATTGTTATGATATTACATTAAAAAATGAAACTTATACTATTGGTAAATTGATTGAATATGTTTTACATTATGAATATTTATTGAATAAAAAAGTTTTATCTTATGTTGGATTTTTGAAACCCCATCCACACGATACTGATTCTATTATTCGTTTAGCTTATAAATCTGATGATAATACTATGGACTATATACAAGACATATTATTAGAAAGTATAGTTATTTCTAAAAATATTATTGTAAAAATTAAAAATCAATTTAAGAATTAAACTGTTTCTAATACATTTTGAATTTCAAGTTTTTCTATATCTTTTTCATTTTTATATAAATCAGCATTAATAACATGCATTAATCTAGGAGGTTCTAAAGTGTTTACATATTTTATAACCTCATTCATATTAATATAAAATCCTTTGTTTTTTAATTCGTTTTTATACAATTCATGTAAATAATACATATGTGTTTTATATTTATAACCATACTCTTTTAAAGGTTTTTCTTTTTTAATATAACAAGAAATATAAGATTGATATAAATTTTTAGTATATTTGTGTAAATGATTTCTCAATTCTGAAAATTCTTTTCTGTCTTCTGGATAAAATTGTAGATATTCTTTTACCAAGTTGTTATTTCTTAAATGATAATATCTATATTGAATTTTAGGATTATTACCCTTCAAGTGTCTTACATATTCATAATTTTGATTCCTCATTTTACAACGTGTTCCATCTTCTTCATAAAATACATACCCCATGAAAAAGTAAGGAGCATTTTCTAAATTTTTTGAAGCCCACATCATATTTAATTTCCACCTTTCTGGAAGTATAATATTTTTACTTTTTACAATTTTGGAGATCATTTTATAAAATATATCACGCTTCCATCTATATATTTTTCCATCATTCCCGCATTTTATAGCATCAACCAATATCACTCTATTATCTTTTATTGGACAAACAATTCTATTTAATTTATGTTGCAATACAAATGTATAACAAAAATTTTTATCAAAATCACTCAATTCAATGTTTTGTTTATTTAATGTATCTAAAAATAGTGTTCTAAAAGTTTCACCTCCCGGTTTATAAGAACATTTCGCACCAATATTGCTCCGTGTTGTTATTTCCCAATCATCTATTAAATCATACCAAAATAAACTTATCATAGTTCCTTCGTAAAATTCCTCTAGATATCTTTCCTGATGTTCTCCAAAATCATATTCAATGCACGATTTGGGTGGGAAATACGATATAACACGTTTCGTATTTTTTTCATATATTAAAGATCTGAATTTACCTAAGGTTTCCCAATTTTCATCATTTATTTTTTGTTTATTATATTTTATTAATACTAGGTTGCTATCGTATTTATCAATAATATGGACATCTTCTGTGTCCTCTGTTATTAAATTATCAACATCATAATTGATTGTTTTCAAGTTATATTCAATCACAGGTTCTTCCATTTACTTTTATTATAATTAATTATTTAAGTAAATTTTATTAAATAATTAATCTTCTATAAATATAAGTAATATGGATAATGAAAATTATGAAGATGTTTCGTTAGAATTAGGCGCTATTATAAAGATAATATCAGAAAGTAACACTATTTTACATAATAAATATTTTTTGATAGATTATTTAGATAATAATCAAATAATAATTATTAATGAAAATAAAAAAGAATACAAATTAACCTTAAAAGATGGGTCATTAGAAGATACAAGTATAACACAAATAATCATAGTTGATAGACCACAATATAAAGGTTTTGCAAAACAAAATGGAATGGAAATAGGCACTTGGTGGTCTATACATTTTAGTTTTGAAGGTGGCGAGATAATAAAAGGAAAGATTATTGGAGTTGAAAAAGACCAAATTGAGCTAGAAAGTCCACAATATCCTGATGCTCCACTAACTATTGATTTTCAATACAAAGGTATTCCAAGAGATTTGAACATAATATCAATACGTAGGTGGAATAAAGAAGAAGAAGAAGAAGAAGAAGAAGAAGAAAAAGAAAAACAAGAAGATATGGGGGAATACGAAGATGATGAATTAGATGGTATCATTGAAGAACTAGATGATGAATTAATTCCTGATCAAATATTTGATACAAAAGAAATAGAAGATACTTTAAAAGATGATTTAATTTCTGCTGATAAAATTAAAATTATTAAAAAAGACGTTGTTGTTACTGAAATAAAACAAAGAGAAGAAAAAGATAGAATTTTTGATATAGAATACCAGGTTGATGATTTGATGGATAGCTTATTATCAAAAATTGATGAAAGTAGTAGAAATAAACACGTTGAAAATAAAATCCATACAGTTATAGATAGATACCTTCAGTTAAGAAAAGAATTTTCTATTTTCAATTCTGAAGATTATATTGAAGGTCCAATACTTAAAACTAAGGAGTTTAAACCCCTTTTGAATAATTTATTAGATTTTAAAAAACAAGTTAATTGGATTATTCCTGTTGTAAAAAATAGAATTGAATTGGTTGATATAACTAATATAGCTGATGCTGATGATGATGTTAATCCAACAACAACAGAAAATGATGTTGGTGAACTTCAAGAATTTCAAAATACTTATATGAATGATGTAATTCCTGATGGTATAAATAAATATTTACATATTTTTGGGAGAAATAATAGACATTTGAATTTACCTGTTGCTTTTCGCAAACAAGATCTTATTCTTGAAGAAAATGTTAACGATAACTTATATACTGTTGTAGATAATAAAGATAATTTTACCTCATCGGCAGTAAAACAAATAGCGGATTTTGAAATTTGCATTGATGACCATAAAATATTACCCGATGATGTTACTATCAATTGTACAGATATTAAATTTCAAAGACAGGTTTACAATAATAATATGATGGTTCCATTTTATGATAAAAAGGAAGGTAAAAATGCTATATTTAAAGAATTAATACCAAGTGATAAAATTGCTTTGAAGGGTTTTATATTTTTCCCCTATTTAGTAAATTATTCAAAATTATTATTAAAAAATACTAATATTTATGATAGATCGTTATTACATTTTAATCATACTCGTTTATTTCAAATATTCAAAACAATGAGAGAGAATCAAAAATTTATGGGAAAAAATTATGTTTTTGATAAAGATAAAAAAGAAAATTTTCAAAAATATTTTTTGAAAAAAAATACACATTATGAATTTCAAGATCAAGAAGAATGGAACAATAAAAGTGTTCAAAATAATAAAGATAATTATAAGGAATTTTTAGAAAATATTATACCTAACACTAGAGATATTATTGATGATGTTTATACTGATTTAAGTAATAATTATAATTGGCAAACATGTTATCAAAAGTTTGTTGATAAATTAGAACCTTATATGATTTATAATAATGATATTGAATTTTATCATTACGTTAGAATACAAAATTATTTGAGACATTCTATACAAAAATACTATCAAGATATAGGATTTGCCTATCAAAGTTTGAATTATTTTTATACAGATATAAAAAGTTATAATGTTAATTCACCATTTTTTGGATTTTTTAAAGATGATAATGCTTTTAATAATATAGATTGTAAATGTTATGATTTTAAAGAAACGGAAACAAGTGTCGAGTATTTGAATAAAATTATACAAATTGACAATGGTTGTACTTTTAATAATTGTGTTGCATTAAATGATGTTGATAATATTAATTATCAAAGCATTCCTGATAAAATAGAACAATTGAAAGTTGAAATAACAAATATTCAAAATAATATGAGTGATGGTGGTGATTGCACTTATAAACCAAAAGTTTTGGCTAAAAAATTCAGTAGTTATGAATTAATAAGAAAAGATGATAATATTGATGTATATTTTGATAAAAAATATGATGATACAAGATATGATATATTAGATGAAATGGCTCATTTAAAATATATGGAAGATGCTATTAAGAAAAAATCGGTTTTGAAATCGCATTTAATAAATACTATTGGTTTAGTTGAAGAGGATGCTGAAAGAGATGCTGAAAGTATGATTAATAAAAAGAAAAAAGTTATTGAAGGGGAATATGCTATGGTTGATAATGGTGAATTTCAATTTAGATATTATCAAAGAAAAAATAAGAAATGGGTTTTAGATGACACATTGAATGATTTGGCACCTGAAGAATTAAATTTTGTAAATTGTAATTTTAAGAATAAATGTATGACAATAAATGAAAAATGTTTAAATATTAATAACCAGAAAGGTAAATTACAAGAGGAACTTATAGCGGAAACTATTGAAAATTTAGAAACTGAAATGATTGAAGAAATTAACACAGTAAAAACACGTATCGAAAAAGAAATTAAATTTAATATAGAAAATTTAGCTTTACTAAGAAAGTATAAAGAATATAATAACATTAAATATGATATCCAAAAAGTAACGTTATCAAATGATATTGTAATGGAAAATGAAGAAAAAAGTCCATATATTGAACTTCGTGACAATGTATTAACGGATATGGATCAAGTAAATAAATTCAATAATATTATTAAATTCGTAGACAATTATTGTCGTACATATTCAAAACAAAAAGAAGAAGACCCTAATTGGTTTTATTGTAAAAAATCAGAAGAAGATGGTATAATAAAATCATATAAATTATTACCTACTTTTTTTTATGAA
>CETK01157938.1_pt1 | contig 48909 bp, 48 predicted proteins | sample 361431 | NCBI WGS metagenome assembly CETK01 (sample SAMEA2622452, study PRJEB7988) | marine metagenome | biome: marine biome (ENVO:00000447); feature: surface water layer (ENVO:00002042); material: "saline water (ENVO:00002010), including plankton (ENVO:xxxxxxxx)" | depth 5 m | reverse complement strand
TACGCATCCGATTATTTCTCGCAACTTTATAAATGGGCAAAAATATTAATAACCAGAGGGCTAGCATATGTTGACTCCCAAACCTCTCAGCTAATTTCTAATCAAAAAGGTACCCCAACTCAGTCCGGAACAAACAGTCCCTTCCGAGACCGCTCTGTAGAGGAGAACCTAACCCTTTTCCAAGAGATGAAAAAGGGTAAATATCAAGAGGGTACACATGTGCTAAGAGCAAAAATAGATATGTCCTCTCCCAATATGCTTTTGAGGGATCCCGTCATGTACAGAATTCTTTATAAATCACATCATCGAACAGGAGATGATTGGTGTATTTATCCCATGTATGACTGGACTCACGGAGAATCGGATTATTTAGAACAAATAACCCATTCCTTATGCTCATTAGAATTCAAACCCCACCGGGAGCTTTACGACTGGTTTTTGGATTCCTTATCCCCATTGGAGACCATTCGTCCCAAACAAAGGGAGTTTGCTAGGCTAAACCTCTCCTATACGGTTATGAGTAAAAGAAAATTAAAGGAGTTGATTGATCAAGGTTATGTTACCGGATGGGACGATCCCAGAATGCCCACTATAAGCGGACTGAGAAAAAGGGGATATACGCCAGAATCTTTACAAAATTTTGTAAATACTGCAGGGGTAGCAAAAAGGGAAAACATTATAGACGTATCGCTTTTAGAGTTTTGTATCCGAGAACATTTGAATAAAATTGCCCCAAGGGTTATGGCTGTTGTAAATCCAGTAAAGCTGACAATTAGAAATTATCCTAAGGGCCAAACCGAAATACTTAGTGCTGAAAATAACCCAGAAGATGACAAGGCAGGCTTCAGAGAAGTTCCTTTCTCAGGAAGTTTATATATAGAAAGAGAGGATTTTAAGGAGGAGGCCAATAGGAAGTTTTTTAGGCTAACCCTTGGGAAGGAAGTGCGCTTAAAGAACGCTTACATAATCAAAGGAGAAGAGGTTGTTAAAAATGAAAAAGGTAAAGTTATAGAAATCATTTGCAGCTACGATCCCATGAGTAAAAGTGGATCAGGTACGGAGGAAAGCCAAAGAAAAGTAAAAGGGACCCTCCATTGGGTTTCCAGAGAACACGCACAACCAATAAAGGTGAACCTTTACGATCGATTATTTTCAGTAGAAGAACCAGACAAAAATAAAGGCGAAAACCTTACCAAGTTTATTAATCCAAACTCATTTACTCAAGTCAAGGGATATATCGAGCCCTATGTGCTTAACGCAACTGATGGAGACAAATTCCAATTCCAACGACTTGGTTACTTTATTCTTGAAAATAAAACAGACGATGGAGTTTTGGTTTTTAATAAAACAGTGGGCCTACGGGACACTTGGAAAAAAAATTAACCTATTCCTCTGTGTTTTCTTTATTTTGTTTTTTCTGATTCTCTGCCTTCATTGCCTCCCCTATTTGGTTGCTTGCTGAGAAGGATGCCACCATATTGTTCAGCATATCACTCCCTGCTTGTGGTGAGTTGGGCAACAAGATTAGGTTGCTATTGGTTTCTTCTCCTATGGACTGTAAAGTATCGTAATGCTGAGTAACCACAATAAGCGCTGAGGCTTCTTGAGAATTAATACCCACATTGTTAAGTACATCAACAGACTCTTCAAGGCCCCTTGCAATTTCTCTTCTTTGATCAGCGATTCCTTGACCCTGTAGCCTTTTGCTTTCCGCTTCAGCTTTGGCTTTCTCAACAATCAAAATCCTTGCAGCATCACCTTCGTACTGAGCGGCAATTTTTTGTCTTTCAGCAGCATTGATCCTATTCATGGCAGTTTTTACTTCGCCATCAGGGTCAATATCCGTAACCAAGGCTTTTATGATATCGTATCCATAGTTGACCATAGCATCATTTAATTCTCCTTTTACTGCGTTGGCTATTTCATCTTTCTTTTCGAATACATCATCAAGTCTCATTTTGGGAACTACTGCCCTAACGACATCAAACACATAAGAGGTAATCTGATCTTGGGGAAAGTCTAGCTTATAAAAAGCGTCATATACATTGTCTGGAAGAATTTTGTACTGAACAGATACCTTTAGTTTTACAAAAACATCGTCTTTGGTTTTCGTTTCAACGATGACATCCAGTTGAAGGATTCTCAAGCTAACCCTTCCAGCAATTTTGTCAATTATGGGAATTTTAAAGTGTAATCCCGATTTACGAATGGCAATGAATTTTCCAAATCGCTCTATAACCGCAGAGGTCTGTTGTTTGACAACAAAAATACTTGAGATTAATATAAGTATTAAAATAAAAATAATTATATAGGTTGCTAAACTCATTATTAATTAGTGTTGGTGATTAAAAAAATTTTCTAGTCTTCTTAAAGATATTTCATTTCCTAGGATCTCGCAAATACTAAAAATATCTGGACCACTTAAATTACCCACAATGGCCAAACGTAAACTTTGCATTATTACCCCAAATGGTAATCCTTCTTTATCATTCCATTCTTGAATTTGGTGCTTCCAATTTTTTACAGGTACCCCTTCTTTGATTAATTTGCAAAATTGATTTACAATTTTCTTAGGATCGTGTCTTTGAATTTTGTTCAACACTTTAACATCGTATTCTGTTGGATCCACTAAAAACAGCTTAGATTCTATTTTTATCTCTTCGAGCAAAAACAATCTATCTTTTAGAAGCGTGTATATGATACTTCTCATTTTTTTTGACCATCTCTCTGGGAAGCAATCAAAAAACTCGGCAAATCGCTCTAAAATGACTTTTTCATCTGAAAACCCTAAAAATTTATGATTTATCCATCTTGCTTTTTCAAAATCAAATTTAGCTCCTGCTTTTTGAATTTTTTTTGTATCAAAATTTCTTATCAAGGCATCCATTTCAAAAATCTCTTCATCTGTTCCTGGGTTCCACCCCAAAAGAGCGAGATAGTTCATCAGCGCCTCTGGTAAAAACCCTCTTTCCTTAAACCCCCTTGACTTTCCCCACGCTATTGGAAAAACAGGAAAACCCATTTTTTCACCATCTCGTTTTGATAGCTTACCCTTTCCAATAGGTTTTAAAATCAAAGGTAAATGCATAAACACCGGGGCCTCCCAACCAAAAGCTTCATAAATCAACTGATGCAAGGCAAGTGAGGGCAACCATTCCTCTCCACGGATCACATGAGTGATCTTCATCAAATGATCGTCCACAATATTAGCAAAGTGATAGGTTGGCATCCCGTCAGCTTTTATCAATATCTTATCGTCAACTTCATCACTTTGAATTTCTATTAATCCTCTTACACCATCTTTGATCTTTATGGTTTCACCGCTATTAACCTTAAGTCTAACGACATAAGGACCCTTTTTCAGAAACTCTTTGGTGACGCTATCAGATTGACTAAGTGCATTTTTGAGTTGCATACGGTTATGAGTCCCATACTTAAAAGTTTTCTTTTGTCGCTCGTTATCCTCTCTTATTTTATTGAGTTCCTCGTTGGTATCAAAAGCATAATAAGCTTTTCCTTTATTAATTAACTCCCCAATATATTTATGGTAAATAGATACCCTTTCACTCTGTCGGTAGGGACCATAATCTCCAGGTGTTGAAGGACTCTCATCAGGTTTTATGCCACTCCAATTTAAGGCTTCTGTTATATACTCTTCGGCACCCTTTACTTTTCGGTACTTATCCGTATCTTCAATTCTAAGGATAAATTGACCCCCATTCTTTTTGGCATATAGGTAGTTGTACAATGCCGTTCTTAGCCCTCCAATGTGAAGAGCACCTGTGGGGCTTGGTGCAAATCTAACGCGAACACTCATTCTTTTTTTTGTCAAAGATAATATCAAGCTTGAGCCTAATGAAATTATTTGTTTTTTCTTTGTTCTATATTTGCAAAAAAAAAGCGTGATTCGTTTCACACATAACAACTTTCTTACTCTTGCTGAAGCGGACTTGGCGCAATGGCTTGAACGTATTGCTGCGCTTGAGGGTTATACTGTTGATGAATTGGAATATAATTTTGTTGATTCGAATGCTTTGTTTATCATTAACAAGGAATATCTTAATCACGACACGTATACTGATATTGTGACATTTGATTATACTGAAAATAAGGCGATCAAAGCTGAAGCATATATTTCTTGTGATGCCTTGAAAGAAAACGCGAAAAAATATAGACAAAGTGCTGAAAGTGAGTGCCTTAGGCTTTTGTCTCATGGCATTCTTCACTGTTTAGGGTTTAATGACAAATCTATAGAGGAAAAGGCACTAATGCGTTCAAAAGAAGAAGATTGTATTAATTTGTTCCACGTGAAACACTGATATGTTTGAAGGAGAATATGACGTAGTGGTTGTTGGAGGTGGCCATGCTGGCGCTGAGGCTGCTGCTGCTGCCGCCAACATGGGATCAAGAACCCTTTTGGTTACAATGAATTTACAAACCATCGGACAAATGTCTTGTAACCCAGCTATGGGTGGAATAGCAAAAGGACAAATAGTTAGAGAGATTGATGCTCTTGGTGGTTATAGTGGAATTGTTTCAGATGAATCCGCCATACAGTTTAAAATGTTAAATCAGTCCAAAGGCCCTGCCATGTGGAGCCCAAGAGCGCAATCTGACAGAATGCTTTTTGCCAGTAAATGGAGAGCTTTGCTGGAACAAACCCCTAATCTAGATTTCTATCAAGACATGATTAAAGACATAATTGTTAATGACGGGAGTATAGAGGGTGTAGTAACCTCTTTAGGGATTCCTATTCGCTCCAAAAGCGTGGTTTTGACTAATGGAACTTTTTTGAATGGGCTTATTCATATAGGAGAAAAAAATTATGGAGGAGGGCGCGCCGGCGAAAAAGCATCTACAGGATTAACTCATAGTTTAGAAAAATTAGGCTTTGTTTCCGGGCGAATGAAAACTGGAACACCACCAAGAGTGGATGGTCGTTCATTGAATTACGAAGTCATGGAAGAACAAGCCGGCGATGAAAAGCCAGCAAAATTTAGCTTTACCCCTACCACTCCATTAAAGTATCAGCGAAGCTGTTACATTACACATACTAGCTCAAAAGTCCACGATCTGTTGAGAGAGGGTTTTGATCGCTCTCCAATGTTCAACGGCAATATTCAGAGTACAGGACCAAGATATTGTCCTTCCATAGAAGACAAAATAAACAGATTTGCAGATAAATCTAGACACCAAATTTTTGTAGAGCCTGAAGGTTTGGATACTGTAGAGGTTTATGTTAATGGATTTTCTACCTCTCTTCCCGAAGATGTTCAGTACCAAGCACTTCGTTCAGTTAAGGGTTTTGAAAATGTAAAATTCTTCCGGCCTGGCTATGCAATAGAATATGACTATTTCCCCCCTACGCAGCTTAAAAACAGCTTGGAAACCAAATTGGTGTCAGGACTTTTTTTTGCGGGTCAAATCAATGGGACTACGGGTTATGAGGAAGCTGCCTCACAAGGCCTGATGGCAGGAATCAATGCACATCACAAGATAAACGACAAGGACCCTTTTATTATTAAAAGAAATCAAGCTTATATAGGGGTGTTGATCGACGACCTGATCACCAAAGGCACTGAAGAGCCCTATAGAATGTTTACTTCTAGGGCAGAATACCGAACTCTTTTGCGCCAAGATAATGCTGATTTAAGACTTACACCACTATCTTTTGATTTGGGACTGGCCAAAAAAGAACGCCTCCAAGCAGTAGAGGAAAAAGCTTCTAAGACTGAACAATTGATTCAGTTTTTTAAAACCCAAAGTTATTCACCGAAAGAAGTCAACCCAATACTCGAAAAAAACGCATCCGCTACAGTAAAACAATCTGACAAACTTAGCAAAATATTATCTCGACCGGGATTGAGCCGAAAAGATTTGGCAGATATCCTTTCAGTTAAAACATTTATTAATGAAAAACAGATTACAGATGAGGTGTATGAGCAAGCGGAAATTCAGATAAAATACTCTGGCTATATTGAGAAGGAAATGGCCAATGCAGAGAAGCTTAATCGTTTGGATCATATAAAAATACCGGATGACTTTGATTATGACATTCTCGCCTCACTTTCTCACGAGGCGAAGGAAAAGCTTAATTATATAAAACCCACTAACCTTTCTCAAGCCTCAAGGATCAGCGGGATCAATCCTAGTGACATAAGCGTACTTTTGGTCAAACTGGGGCGGTAAATGTTCCACGTGGAACCTATGAGCAAGGCAAAAAAAAATAAAATATTAGAGGCTACTGATCATCTAGTCAGCGGAGAATCTTTTTCAATACACTGGGATCCCACTCGCCACATGGCTTGGACTGATGTGGAGCATTTGGAAACACTCGATGCTTATTACGATTCTTTGGATTATATTTCTCATCGTTCAAAACCCGAGTCATTCATCTCATTGTTATACGTTTTGGCCAGAGAAATTATGCTAAATTATAAATATGCGCTTCTTAAAAAGCACCTTCAGCCCAAAAGCAGATTATTGGATATGGGTTGTGGCACTGGGGCCTTTTTGGCTTTTATGAAAAAAAGGGGATTTCAAGTTTATGGCATTGAAAGCAATCCCAAAGCAAGAGGTATATGTCTTAAAAACAATTTAGAGGTTTGGGATACAGAAAAGGGGTTAGCACCCAGTAGCTTTGACATGATCTCCCTTTGGCACGTACTTGAACATTTACCCGATCCCGAAACATCTATAACAGCCTATAAAGGTTTCTTAAAACCTCAAGGTCTTATGTTTGTTGCCGTTCCCAATTTTGAAAGCCATGATAGCATCCACTATAAAGAAGATTGGGCGGCTTTGGATGTTCCTAGACACCTATGGCATTTCACTTCCAAAGGGTTAATAAAAATGTTTAATGAATTAGGTTTTGATTTCGTTGAAAAAAGAGCCCTGGGATTTGATGTTTTCTACATCTGTTATATTTCAGAAAAACATAAGGGGAGATCATTATCTTTCTTTAGGGGAGTTATTAAGGGCCTTTTGTTTTCCGCCAAGGCCTTTTTTACAGGCAAATATTCATCTTGGGTTTATGTATTTAGGAAACAGGTTTCCTAGTGTTTAAATTTCTTGCCAATTCTAACGCAAAGTGGCTAAAAAGAATTCTAGGGTTGGCATTACGCTCCAAATGATAGGATGTGTCTTCCATTAGCCTTACCAAGGAAAGTAAGTTGGCACTGTGTACATAAGGAGCAAAATTTCGCATTTTGAAATCAGAATGAATTTTAAAGTCATGTAAAGATTTGGTCTGATAGGAGATTAACATGGCTTGACGGATAAACTCCAAAGCGTAGACTAAAAAAGCTTTTTGTTGCTCTCTCTCAAGATCGGCAGCCTGATCAGCCCATTGAATCAAATCAATAACAATACCTTTGTTTGAAGGAGCTTTGAATGCAGCTCTAAGAGATTGAATCAATAGTTTTTCAAAATGAATGGTGTGACTCGCAGAGTTAAGATCTTCTAAAACCTTTCGCCAACTTCCTCTACTCAAGGATGGAATTCGAGACGAACCTGATTCAATATTTAGTTTTTGAACACCAATTTTGATATCACTTGAAGTTATAGGGGTCAACTTTATCTCTTGGCAGCGAGACAACAAGGTGGGAAGCATACCTTCTATTTGTTCACAAATCAAGAGAAAAAAGCTGTTTTTTGGGGGCTCTTCCAAAAGCTTTAACAATTTATTGGAGGCATTTTCGCTTAATTTGTCAGCACCAAAGAGGATCATTACTTTATTTCCTCCATGGTGAGCTTTTAGATTCATTTTGTGATGTATTTTGGAGACCTCCTCTACCCCGATCATGCCTTGTTTGTTTCCACCTTCCAACTGACGAATCCAATCTTGTGTGGATCCGTATGGTTGATCGGCAATAAAATCAACCCAAGTGGATTTGTAATCATCAGAAACAGCCTTTGAGCTACCCGAAACTTTATTGATCAACGGATATACAAAATGTAAGTCGGGATGTTCCAATAATTTTAGAGATGGAGTTCCGCTTTTTTCAGAGGCCTCAATATTAGTGAAGCCGTGCAGTAAGCCTAAAGCACAGTACAAGGCTAAAGGGAGTCCACCAAAGCCAAATGAATCTATAAACAACTGACTATGAGGAACTTGAGACTTTAAAACCATCTCTTTTAACTGACGTTTCAATCGGTCTTGACCAATGATTTCTCTTGAATACATCTTTTTATGAACCTAAAGCGAGTTAAAAATAATCAATCCATTTGGATTTTACTTTTCTCCTAAAAAATTATGTTTTCAATACCGCCAAAACCTTTTGCTCTGAGTCACAAAAAAGGTAATTTTGAAAAATTTTTTTAACATGCGAACCCTAATAAATCAAAACTTTTTAAATCGTAGGGCCGTTGTCAGAGTTGATTTTAATGTACCTATCGACGACCAATTTCAAGTGACAGATTCCACGAGAATCAGCGCGGCCAAAGAAACTATAGACTACATTCTCAATCAGGGAGGAAGCTGTGTCTTGATTTCCCACTTAGGAAGGCCCAAAGGTAAAGATCCAAAACTATCATTATCTCACATTGTCAGTAAAGTAGAAGAAATCCTTCAAGTCCCTGTCAATTTCTTTGATGACTGTGTTGGCGCGGCGGCAGAACAAGCCGCATCCTCAATTGTGTCGGGTAATGTCATTCTTATGGAAAACCTCCGCTTCTATAAAGAAGAAACTGCCGGAGATTTGGATTTTGCAGAGGGCCTTTCAAAATTAGGTGACTGTTATGTCAACGATGCTTTCGGAACCGCTCACAGGGCACACGCCTCCACCACCATCATGGCTCAATTTTTCAAAGAGGAAAAATTTTTTGGCCGACTCCTCGAAAAGGAAGTTAACGCAATAGAGAAAGTCATGAAATCCGGAGAAAAACCTGTTCTTGCTATTCTTGGTGGTTCCAAGGTTTCATCCAAAATAACCATTATCGAAAACCTATTGGACAAAATAGATCATTTGATCATTGGAGGAGGAATGGTGTATACCTTTGTAAAAGCAAAAGGAGGAGGTGTAGGCCGTTCTATCTGTGAGGATGATTATTGCGATTACGCTCTTGAGCTTTTAGAAAAAGCAAAGGCAAAAGGGGTACAGGTACACCTCCCAGTCGATGTAATTATTGCAGAGGATTTTTCAAATGATGCTAACCAAAAAATCTGCAAAGTAGATGAAATTCCCAACGATTGGGAAGGATTGGATGCAGGCCCACAAACACTTAAGAACTTCGAGGATATTGTAATGCAGTCCAAGACCATTCTGTGGAACGGCCCCCTTGGTGTTTTTGAATTTGAAAACTTCTCATCGGGAACCGTTACCTTGGGGGAGTATATCGGCAAGAGCACTGTGGCAGGAGCTTTTTCTTTGGTAGGAGGAGGAGACTCAGTGGCAGCGGTTAAGCAGTTTGGATTAGAAGATAAAATGAGTTATATATCCACTGGCGGTGGCGCTATGATGGAAAGTCTCGAAGGTAAGACTTTACCTGGGATAACTGCCTTAATGGAATAAGCTTCAAGATCATGAAAAAATGGATTTTCTTTGTTATTATTATAATATCCTGTAAGGAACAACAAACTAAGCTGAGGTATTTACCTGATTCCAATGCTAACATCAACCACTTGACCGTGGTGATGCCCAAAAAAAGCTGGAACGGAGTTTTGGGGAACAAAACCCGTTCACTACTTGAAACCCCTTTTGAGGGTTTGCCTTTCGATGAACCTCAATTTACCCTCAACTATATACCTCCTAAGGTCTTTACGGGTTTTGCCAGAAACAGCCGAAATATACTCTGGTTTGTCAAAGATTCCTTGGCTGGATTTCAACTGACGGAAGATTTGATGGCTCAACCTCAGGTGGTGGCAAAAGTAAAAGGAGAGGACGATGACGTACAAGCTTATTTTTTGGAGGATAACATTAAGCTATTGAAAGCTGTTTTAACTGAAAATGAACGCAAAGAGAAGCTAAGAAGAATCAAAAAATCCCCGACCAAAGACCGTCATTTACATAATCGATTTAAAATTTCGTTGATTTACCCAACGGCTTACAATACAGTAAAGGATACAAACAATTTTATTTGGATTCAAAAAGAAATCCCCAAGGGACATATGAATTTGATAGCCTATAGCCTCTCATTTAAAGCATTACGTGGAAATATAAAGAAACGAATTCCAGAAATCAGAGACTCAATTGGAAAAACATATATTCCTGGCAGACTTAAAGGATCGTACATGATCACTGAAAAAGCATATCGCCCCTATTTTTACAGGACACAAAAGGGGGGAAGGCTTACTTATTTGACCAAAGGTACCTGGGAGGTTGCCAATGATTTTATGGCTGGCCCCTTTATAAATTATATGATAAAAGACACATTGAGAAAGAGATGGATGGTGATTGAGGGATTCGTTTTTGCACCGGCATCGAATAAAAGGGATCAGATATTTGAACTCAATACTATTTTAGACACAGTTGTTTTTGATTAAACAACTACTTGTCTATTTTTGTATCGGATTTATCCCCATCTTCTTTGGTAGCGTTCTTAAATTCTTTGATACCACTTCCTAGTCCCCTCATCAACTCGGGAATTTTTCTTCCACCAAATAATAAAAGAACAACAACGACGATCAAAATAATTTGTGGCGCACCAATCATGCCTAAAGTATAGATCATTGAATACATTGTTTCTAATTTTAGTCAAATGTAAATAATTATTCGATGTAATCTAAATTTCTTTATTAACCCAACAATTTATTTTTAAGGGTAAACACTATATTTGTTTTTAATGGCAAAAGAGAAAAAAAAGAAACGTCTTTGGGTTCAAAACTTATTGAACCGATATCGTATGGTAGTAATAAACGAGACTACCTTTGAGGAAATGTTTTACTTAAGAATATCCCAGTTCAACATAATTGTATTAATTTTCTTATTTACTTCGTTAATAGCCTTGGGGTCCTTTTTTTTCATAGCCTACACACCAATGAAAGAATTTATCCCGGGTTATACAAGCTTGTCCATCAGAAAAGAGGCCATTAGAAACAGTTTTTTATTAGACTCTCTCAGCATAGAATTTGAAAAAAAAGACCGTTTTATAATGTCTATTAAGAGCGCCCTAACAGGAGAGATTAATACAAAAGAAAACTCTTTACTAGATGCTAATGGAGAATTGCCCAAGGCACTAAATTCAGACAATCAAATGTCTAAGGCAGATTCTCTTCTTCGGTTAGAAGTCATTCAAGAGGACAAATACAATGTCATTCCTAATAACCTGAGCAGTGTAAAGTACCTCCTCTATCAGCCTGCTGTTGGTCCTATTTCTCAAAAGTACGATACAGATAAAAAGCACTTTGCCGTAGACATAGCTTTAGACGAAAATGCTCCTATCATGGCTGTAGCTCACGGAACCGTTATATTTTCAGAGTGGACTGCGGAAACAGGATATGTGATCATTGTCAAACACGATTATGGTTTGTTATCGGTATACAAACACAACTCCTCTTTGGAAAAAGTGCAAGGGGATTTGGTCAAAGCAGGAGAAGTCATTGCTAAGGCAGGTGATACCGGAGAATTGTCTACAGGCTGGCACCTCCATTTTGAACTTTGGATTAATGGATACTCTGTAGACCCCGCCCATTTTATTGACTTTTCAAAGACCTTATGATAAAAAAAGCTGGAGCAAAAATTTTCGCTAAATTCATTAATAAGAAAAACCAAAAGTGGATCAAGAACCCCCTTTGGGCACAGCAAAAAACATTTGATTATTTGACCCAAAAAGCCAAAGCAACTGATTTTGGACGCGACCACCGTTTTGATAAGATCAAGGAATTTAAAGATTTTCAAATTGCTGTTCCGATACGTGATTATGAAGGACACAGACCTTATGTAGATAAAATGCTGGAGGGCAGGGCTTCCGTATTGTGGCCAGGAAAACCACTTTATTACGCCAAAACCAGTGGAACGACCTCCGGTGCCAAATTCATTCCACTCTCCAAAGAATCTATGCCCACCCATATCACCGCTGCTAGGGATGCACTGCTCAATTACATTCACCAAACAGGGAACACCGATTTTGTCGACGGGAAACAAATTTTTCTTCAGGGAAGTCCTGTTCTCAAAAAAAAAGAAGGCAACACCGTAGGGAGACTGTCAGGAATTGTTGCCCATTATGTGCCCAATTATTTACAAAAAAACAGGATGCCCTCATGGGACACTAATCGCATAGAGGACTGGGAAACCAAAGTGGATGCAATCGTGGAGGAAACTTTAACCGAAAATATGAGTTTAATCGCCGGGATCCCCTCTTGGGTACAAATGTATTTTGAGAAAATGATCGCTAAAACGGGTAAAGCCGTAGGTGAAATATTCCCCAACTTTTCACTATTTGTTTATGGTGGGGTCAATTATGAGCCTTACCGCCCCATGTTTGAAAAACTAATTGGAAGAAGGGTGGACAGTATTGAATTGTTCCCTGCATCCGAGGGTTTTTTTGCCTATCAGGATCAACAAAATGACAAGGGATTGTTACTATTGTTGAATAATGGAATATTTTATGAATTCATAAAAGCTTATGAGTTTGGGGAGAAAAACCCTACAAGATATACCTTGGGAGAGGTAGTATTGGGGGTTAATTATGTTCTTATTATCTCCACCTCTGCAGGGCTGTGGGCTTACAATATAGGTGATACGGTATGTTTTGTTTCCCTAAAACCCTATAGACTGGTGGTTACGGGCAGAATCAAACACTTCATCTCGGCCTTTGGAGAACATGTTATCGGAAAAGAAGTTGAAACGGCAATGCAACAAGCTTGCCGGGATAGCAATGTCCAAGTCAAAGAATTTACTGTGGCTCCACAAATCGATCCGCAAGTGGGCCTTCCCTACCACCAATGGTTTATTGAATTTGAAAACCCACCCCAAAACATGGATGATTTTGCTCAAAAACTCGATCAATCCATGCAGGAACAAAATGTATATTATCAAGATTTGTTGAAAGGAAGTGTTCTGAGAACTTTGGTCATCACTCCTGTTGTCAATGGAGGTTTTCAAAAATACATGAAAAGCATTGGAAAACTAGGAGGTCAAAACAAAGTCCCGCGTTTGTCCAACGACAGAGAAATTGCCAATAAACTTTCTTTAAAGTAGTCCATGTACCCCAATAATTCTCATCATAAGCGACATCTAAAAACCTTGGATTTTTTGAATCAAAACATTGACCCGGCATCCTATATCTTAGACCTTGGGATCAAAAACCCTCTGTCAGAATTAATGCAGGCTCAGGGTTACAAAGTGGAAAATACTCAAGGGGAAGACTTAGACGAAGACCAAAAGGGATTGACCAACTCCAAGGCTGAGGTAGTAACTGCTTTTGAAATATTGGAGCACTTGCTTTCTCCTTACCAAGTATTAAAAAGTATTAAGGCTGAAAAACTGGTAGCCAGCGTTCCCTTAAAACTATGGTTTTCATACGATTATCGCAGTAAAACTGATTCAAGAGATCGCCATTTTCACGAATTTGAAGATTGGCAGTTTGATTGGCTTTTGGAAAAAACAGGTTGGAAAATTATGGCAAGTCAGAAATGGATTAATCCTCCTAAATCATTTGGCGTTCGATCCCTGTTGAGATACTTTACTCCAAGGCACTATATTGTTTATGCTGAAAAATCAACGCATAAATCTTGAAAATATACATTGTCATACCGGCCCACAACGAGGAGGAAAACATTGAAGAAACCTTGGAGTCTTTGGTTAACCAGCAGTTGAAACCCACCCAACTGGTTGTGGTCAACGACAATTCTACTGATCGAACAGCCGAAAAGGTTAATGACTTTATTAGACGACATTCCTGGATACACCTAATTAATAAAAAATCCACAGAAGAACACCTTCCCGGGGCAAAAATTATAGAAGCTTTTTACGAGGGCTATCACTTATTGGATGAAGACTATCACATCATTTGCAAGTTCGATGCAGACACGGTTTTTGAGTCAAATTACCTGTTAAAGCTTTCGCAGCATTTTAGAGAAAACAACCGACTGGGGATGGCAGCGGGGCAGTGCTATATTCAAAAGGATAATCAATGGGTTTTGGAAAACCTCAATAATAATGACCACATTAGGGGATCACTTAAAGCCTATCGAAAAGCTTGTTTTCTTGAGATCGGTAAAATAAAAAGGTCTATTGGATGGGATACACTAGACGAATTGATGGCCCAATATTATGGTTGGGAATTAAAAGTTGACCCATCGCTAAAAGTGAAACACCTCAAACCAACCGGTTTTAATTACAGTCCCGGTGCTGCTAGGCTTCAAGGAGTAGCCACCTATCGTATGAGGTTGGGTTTGATATTGACCTTGGTCATTGGTTTGAAACGTGGATTGCTGATGCGAGAAGTAAGCGTTTTTTTCAGCTATATAATTGGGTTTTTAAAGGCCAAAAGAGAGGCCGTTCCTTTTATTGTCGATGCAAAACAGGGAAAATTTTTAAGAAACTACAGATGGAGAGGAATTTTTAAAAGGTTTAAATCAAAATAAAACACACTTAAGTATATTTGTTCCCAATGAAAAAATTGAACATATTGGTACTGGGAAGCGGAGGCAGAGAACATGCCTTTTGTTGGAAACTTGCTCAAAGTAAAATGACCGATCGACTTTTTGTAGCTCCTGGAAACGCAGGGACCAAAGCCTTGGCTACAAATCTCGACATAGGCATTAACGATTTTGATGCACTAAAAAATGCGGTCATTCAAAACAATATAGACCTTGTGGTTGTTGGTCCTGAAGATCCATTGGTCAATGGCATCCACGATTTCTTTCTCAATAACGACAAATTGAATAAAATCCCTGTCATAGGGCCACAAAAGTTAGGGGCTACATTAGAAGGCAGTAAAGAATTTGCCAAGGACTTTATGAGCCGACACAATATACCTACTGCTCAATATGGAAGTTTTACCCCGGAAAAGATACAAGATGGCTATGCCTTTTTAGAGCAAATGAAGCCTCCATACGTACTTAAAGCAGATGGTTTAGCAGCAGGAAAAGGAGTACTCATTATGAATGATTTAGATAATGCTAAAAAGGAACTTTCTAATATGCTTTTGAATAAAAAATTTGGTAAAGCTTCCTCTAAGGTTGTCATTGAAGAATTTTTGAGCGGAATTGAACTTTCTTGCTTTGTGTTAACTGACGGTAAAAACCACGTCACTTTACCAATGGCCAAGGATTACAAGCGTATTGGCGAAGGAGATACAGGCCTCAATACTGGCGGAATGGGAGCTGTGTCTCCGGTGCCTTTCGCGGATCAAAAGTTTTATAATGTTATACAAAAAAACATTGTAGAACCTACGATAGAGGGGCTCAAAAAAGATAACATACCTTATGTGGGTTTTTTGTTTATAGGATTGATAAGGGTTGAGGATACTCCTTACGTTATAGAATATAATGTTAGAATGGGTGATCCTGAAACCCAAGTCGTTTTACCCAGAATCAAAAACGACTTAGCAGAAATGTTGTATGCTACTGCAGTGGGTAAGCTGGATGAGGTTGAACTATTGGTGGAAAAAAAAAGTGCTACTACCGTAGTAGCTGTTTCTAGGGGATATCCCGAGGCTTACGAAAAGGGGAAAATTATAAATGGTTTACCTTCATCAACCAGTAGTACAGTATTCCAGGCTGGCACAACAAATAATGAGGGTGAAATCCTTACAAATGGTGGAAGGGTTATAGCAGTGACCTCGTTAGGGGATGACCATAAAAAAGCACTTAAAAATTCTTACAACCTTTTGTATAAAATAAGTTTTGAGGGAATGTATTACAGAAAAGATATTGGATTCGATCTATAAGAACGAATGAGCAGATGAGTCTTTGTTTTCCTCTCCACTTTGGTCGAACTTAAGTAATTGCCTGATCCAGTATACTGCAGCAACAAATCCAATCACTAAAAAAAGAAAACTCATTCCATTAGCTAACCACCAACTTAAGGGCTCAAGTTGAGTAAGCAATTGATAAGGAAGGAACAAAAGGTCTTGAAATAAACTGGCAATTGCTTCGAAAAAATTTTTCATTTGTAGCTCTTTATTTATATTGCTAAAGTAATAAAATCGGATATGATAGTAAAGATTTTTAAAACAATTGGTCCGAGAACATATTTTACCTCCATATCTCTTATTATATCTACGGTATCATTATCTTTTTTTCTTTCTAAAAATGAGCCCACCCTTTTGGTTAATATAGACTATATCATCAGTAACGTCATCCTAATGGTTGCCATCATTTCAATGATGACAATACTAGGAACCCAAATCAAGGGCAGGCAATTAGCTGGTATCCATATGATTGCTTTTCCAACTGCTTTTCTTTTTTCCCCCTATGCATTTGATCTAAAATTCACATCCATTCTTCAAGTAATTCTATTGGTCTACGGACAATTTGTTTTTATTAATTTACGTCACTCTAAAAACACCCAAAAGAGTATACTGGATCTATCTATTATAATATCCTTACTAACACAATTCAACAATTTATTTTTGATTTTTTATCTCCTTCCCATTTTAATACTTTTCCAAAAAGGATTAAAAGACATTAAACATATTTTGGCTTTACTGCTCCCGACTTTTATTATTCCTTATACATTCGCAAGTCTTTCAGGGATCTTGCCTCCCGAAATTTTCGAGTTAATAAACCCTCCCTTACAGATCAAATTGATGAGCATCCAAACACTATTTTATGGTGATATTATTTGGTTGGCTTTCCTACTGACTTCTTTTATGATTTGTACCATAAGGCAGTGGAAAGGAAACAAAAAATTTTCTTATCCCCAGCTTTTTTCAAACTTTTTATATATGGTTATTTGGCTATTTTTCAGCATTGTATATGAGCGATTGGGACAAGAAACACCCTCTGAGCGATGGTTTATCAGCTTTGTTCCAGGGGCATATTTTTTTGGGGGGTTTCTAGAAAGTATTAAATCGGACTCTTTTAAAAATATCTTATTTACGATTCTATTTTTGGGGATATTACTCTTCAAACTTTTTGATTATGGAATTATATCACTACAATTGCCATTTCTATACTAAAAAAATTGGTGATCAAATTGTATATTCGTTTCAATGAAAACTGCAGACATGAGCCAATATTCAACCGCACAACTTTCCATTACAATATTCAAAGAAAGCATTGATAAATATCACCTTTTAGACAAGATAGATCAAGATTTCGAAAACCCATATCCTGACGATTCTCTGGAACATTTACTCTACCGAAAAAACTGGATTGATACCGTTCAATGGCATTATGAAGATCTCATTAGAGATCCTGAAATTGACCCCGTTAAGGGCATGAAAATCAAAAGATTAATTGACACTTCCAACCAAGACAGAACTGATACAGTGGAATATATCGACAGCTTTTTTCTCAATCATTTCAAACACGTTGAGCCTCAAAAGGATGCCTCAATAAACTCTGAAAGTCCAGCTTGGGCTCTGGATCGCTTGTCTATTTTGCAATTAAAAATTTACCACATGGAAGAAGAGGCGAATCGTAATGAGGCCAGTGAATCTCATCGAGAAAAATGCAATGCCAAACTAAAAGTGTTACTTACTCAAAGAAAAGATCTCAGTTTTGCTATTGACGATCTCCTTCGAGACATTGCAAGTGGGTCCAAGTACATGAAGGTTTATAAGCAAATGAAAATGTACAATGATGAGGATACCAACCCTGTTTTGTACAAGGATAAATCCTAGTCAACTATGAAAGACCCTCACTTGCTGTTGATTCGGTTCTCCGCCCTGGGAGATGTAGCCATGACGGTTCCTGTGATTCGTTGCCTATACAAAGCTTATCCCCGTCTCAAAATAACTTTTGTTAGTAGACCAGATGTCGCACCACTTTTTCAGGAATTTGAAAACTTTAATTTTTATCCTACAGATTTCAATGGTCGGCATAAGGGTATAAAGGGGCTATGGAGTTTATTTCAAGAACTCAAAACTATCCCTTTTTCGATGGTTGCAGATCTTCACAGTGTGATCCGGACCTATTTTCTGAATCTTTTTTTTAAGTTGCACGGTTATAAGGTTAAATCCGTTTACAAAGGGCGGTTAGAAAAAAAAGCACTTACCCGAAGGAAAAATAAAAAATTTCAACCCCTTACCCACACCTGCTATCGTTACGCAGATGTTTTTAGAAAGTTGGAACTTCCTATTTCATTTGAAGAACATGAGTTCCCCGAGAAGAATGAACTCCCTCAAAGTATAGAATCTTTATTTGGAAGTAGTGAAAAAAAATGGATAGGGATCGCCCCTTTTGCCAATCATCTGGGTAAGATTTATCCCTTGGATCTAATGCAACATGTTATTAATTTTTTACAAAAAGATCATCAAATTTTTCTTTTTGGGGCAGGGAAAAAAGAACAAGAACAACTGGAGGTGTGGGAAAATGCTTACAAGAATGTTTGCAATACTGCAGAAAAAATTAAACTTAAAGAGCAGTTGGATTTAATGCCCTATCTAGACTTGATGATCTCCATGGATTCAGCCAATGGTCATATGGCTGCAAATACAGGGATCAGGGTTCTTACCTTATGGGGAATGACCCACCCATTTTGTGGATTCTCTCCTTTTAATCAACCTTTAGATCACGCCATTACTTTGGACAGAACCCAATACCCCCTTATCCCTACCTCGGTTTATGGAAATGTTATCCCCCTCAATTATCAGGATGCATTTAGATCATTAAATCCCAAAACTGTAATTGAAAAAGCCTTAGAGTTATTAGAGTAGTATCACTCTAAACATCGTCATAGTCCACCACTAAGTGGCTACTAGTGGGGTGTGCTAGGCAGGTCAAAATCAGCCCTTCTTCGATTTCTTCATCGGTTAATATCTGATTGGCAGCCATTTCTGCCGTTCCGGATTTGATACGTGCGATGCAACTAGAGCAAACCCCTCCTTGGCAGGAATAGGGGACTTCGAGATTGTTTTGAAGGGCGGTGTCCAATACGCTTTTACCATCCATGTTTTCAAACTTGTGGGTCAACTCATCATAGATGATTTCCAACAACGTGCTTTTGGTTTTTCCTTTGATCTCCTCTGATTTGACTGATGAACTAAACAGTTCAAACAGAATCGATGTTTTATCAATTCCATCATCTAATAAGTTGTTGGAGACAGTTTCGATCATTCTTTCAGGACCACAAATGAAGAACTTATTGACATTCTTTTCCAGATATTTTAGGGCATTTTTGACAATGTCGGAGTTAATACGTCCAAAAAGACTCCCCTTAATATTGGCCTGACTGAATATCCATTGAATCGAAAGGCGCCCTTTAAATTCTTTCTCCAAATCCTTTAATTCATTGTAAAACATTGTCTCCTTTGGTTTTTTGTTCCCATAAACTAAATGAAAACGATTGTCGACATGATCCAAAAGTGCTGTTTTTAGAATTGACATTATAGGGGTAATACCACTTCCTGCAGCAAAGCCAACCAATGTTTGGCCTTGAGGAGAGGGTATGTATCGAAAACGACCTTCGGGAGGAGCTACCATAATGATATCTTCTTCACGAAGTGATCGATTGGCATGAGTCGAAAAAAGACCCTCAGGAACTTCTTTGATTCCCACTTGAAGCACCTCATTTACACCACTGCAAATAGAGTAAGATCGTCTTACTGATTTTTCGTTTATATTCGTTTCGAGGGTCAAGTATTGCCCTGCTTCAAATCGAAAAATTTCATTTTCTGCTTCAGAAACCTTAAAAGAAATCAAAACAGCATTTTGAGTGTTTCTGGTGATTTTCGAAATTACCAGAGGATACATTTCTGACATAGTGAATATTTATGCAAAGTTATTTTAAAATAAAACAATAACAATATCAAACTTTTGTCAATTTGAAACATGTTAAACAGGTTTGAGAGTGGATTGTTATATTAGAGAAAGCTTAGCCAATAAAAAACCTGGCCACAAATTCCAAAACCTTTGGCTAATAGGAAGTAAATTGTATAATTTAAACGCATACTAAACCTCATCATTTTTAGTTATAATATTAAACCATTACTGTTGAAAAAAGATATCACTTCATCCTTATTATCTATTTTGGCAATCCTTTTGTTGTGGGGATGTTCTACCCAAAAAAATAAAATGCTTAATAGAGGCTACCACTCTTTAAATACTAAATTCAATGTACTTTTCAACGGAAAGGAAGCTTTTAAAGTGGGGCAATCTATTTTAGAGCAAGCCCATGATGACAACTTTTTCAAACTCTTAGAGGTCGAACCCATAGCCCTTAACGGTGAGCGTATGGATCAGACCACAATTGTTCCAGGTTTTGGCCGTGCTGAGGAAAAAGCTGTAAAAGCTATTCAAAAGCACTCAATGAATATAGATGGTTTACAGCGCAATAACAAAATTGATGAAGCCTATTTGCTTTTGGGAAAAGCCCGCTACTACGATAGACGTTTTTTCCCTGCTATGGAAGCATTTAATTATTTATTGGAAAATTACGCCGATAGTAAAACCTATGTAGAGGGGAGAATATGGCGCGAAAAAACCAACATTCGGTTAAGGAACAATGAGCTTGCTATAAAAAATCTAAGAAGCTTGGCCCGATCCATAACTCCAAGCAGTAAATTCCACAGCCCGGCTAACGCGGCTATATCTCAGGCCTTTATCAACATCAAACAATTAGACTCAGCAGTTTACTATTTAAGGAATGCGGCTCTAACGGCCAAACAGAATCGCATTAAAGGCCGATATTACTTCCTCACAGGGCAACTTTATGAAAGGCTAAAAAAATCGGATTCTGCCCTATTGGCCTTTGAACAAGTTGTGGGACTCAACAGAAAAACCACCCGTAAATATTGGATCAATGCTCAAATCAAAAGACTCCAGATCAGAAGTACACGCGACAGTTTGGACCCCATAGAACTATATGAAAAACTTGCTAAAAATTATGAAAACTATATTTTTGATCATTGGATCAATCGCGCTATTGGTATTCATTATTTTCAGCGAGATCAAGACAGTCTTGGCGAATACTACCTCAACCAATCCTTAAAATCCGAAAATTTGGATTTACCGACCAAAAAGGCAAATTACAGGGATTTGGCCAATTTTAATTTTGCAATAGGTAATTACGTCTATACAGGAGCCTATCTAGACAGTCTACTCAGCACTATACCCGATGAAACTATTGAAAAAAGGAGAACGCAAAGAGAAAGGGACAATCTCAATGGTGTTATCAAATATGAGAACATAGTCCTAACAACAGACAGCTTACTTTATCTAACTAAACTGAGCAAAAAGGCTCAATTAGAATATTTCCAAAATTACATTGAAAAAAAAGATGCACAGGCGTTGGCAAAGGTTGTTACGGAAGAAAAAGGAATCTTCCCCTTTTTTAACAAAGGCAATGAGGCCAACTCCTTTTACTTCTATAATCCTAAGCTTGTGGTTCAAGGTCAACAAAAATTTCGCTCCACATGGGGTGATCGTCCTAATTTGGATAACTGGGCCATTGCATCAGCGGTTAGTTCCATTCTCGATGTATCCAGTGGGATCGAAGAAAAAGAACAAATAAATATCGAAACTTTTTTTGTTGAAAAACCCGAAAATTATGTCAATGCATTGCCCCAGACCAAAGTAGAGATCGACAGTATCAAAAAGTTGAACCAGAATGCTTATTTACAGTTGGGTATGATTTACAAAGAGAGTTTTAAGAACAACAAATTGGCACAAAACCGACTGGACCATCTGATTAGTCTGAATCCACCTGATGAGATCGCAGCCCCTGCACTTTACCATCTTTATAAGATCAATGAAAAAAAATTTCCTCAAAAAGCAGAGCAATATTATAATCGCATCGTATCTGACCACCCTGAGTCCCCCTACGCTAAAATTCTTTCTAATCCAGACGAATTTGGTCAGTCCGATTTCCAAACTCCCGAAAAGATTTATCAAAACTTGGTTAAAACCTATCAAAAAGGGGATTTTGATCTATTGGCTGAAAAAGCTGAATCTTTTCGGGTACTGCTTAGCGGAACCCCTGTTCAGTCAAAATTCGATCTTTTGATGGCCAATTATCAGGGTCGTTTAAAAGGAAGGAGCGAGTGGGAAAAGTCTTTAAAAACAATTTTGCTTAAATATCCTGAATCACCTGAGGCCATTAAAGCCCAAGAGATGGTTCTACAAATTAAAGCCACAGACTCAATAGAAAACAACAACAGTATATATATAAACTACAAATGGATTTTTACCTTCAATGTCAAGGATACCGTTTCTTTAAAAAAAATCAAATCTAAACTCCAAGATGCTTTAGAAGAAACCCCAGACACACGCTGGTTTTTGTCTGAGGATCGTTTTGATCAAGATCAAACCTATTTGGTTTTACACGGAATTAGAAACAGAAAAAAACTCAATGAATGGAAAAAGAGGTTTGATGAGGGAGAACAAGAAATCATAAATACAAATAATTTTGTAGTTTTATCGGCCGATTATAAAAAAATGCTTTTGGACAAAATACAACTGAACAATGAAAAACAGTGAGATTAACGGACATTACAGTCGCATAGAGAGTACTACTAAAGTAAAAGGAGAAATTCTGTCTGATGGAGATTTTAGAATTGATGGTACTCTCGAGGGATCCATTAAAACCGATGGTAAAGTCGTAGTAGGAAAAGAGGGTAGTATCATAGGAACAGTGAGTTGTTCTAATGCTGATGTCGAAGGAAATATAAACGGAAACTTATTCGTATCCAACACCCTTAGTTTAAGATCATCAAGTGTTATTGAAGGAGATGTTTCGATTGGAAAACTGATAGTAGAGTCCGGGGCCACTTTCAATGCTAATTGCTCTATGAATAAAGAGTCAGATCAAGCAGACTTTAAGGTGGTAAAAAAAACCGATGACACCCATGAAAAAACAGCCTAAAAATTGGCTGGTCTTTTCTGGACTTGCTTTTCAAATTGGTATAGTAATGTACTTAACGGTTTTTTTAGGAGGTTGGATACAAGAAAAATGGGAAATTACTTATAACTGGCCAACCCTGGTCACCTCCTCCATAGGACTTATTTTGGTATTGCTAGTCATAATAAAGCAGGGCAATAGAGGTTGATTCTGTGATTGCATTACTACTAAGATTTTGCTCAAGGCTTCTTTTATTGATCATTTGCTTGTTTTTGCTTCATACTTTAGTAGCAGACCGATTGGGATTATTAGTTCAAGGCAACATTTTAAAGGTTTGTTATCTTTTTAACACCCTAATCACTTTGGCTTTTTTCTTATTGCTTCTTTTTGTGTCAAAATACAACCCCACTATTTTAGGATGGGTTTTTTTGCTGACCACTGGACTGAAGTTTTTGCTTTTTTTCACATTGATCTACCCAAGTTTTCAACGCATTGGCTTGTCACGAGCTCAGGAATTTTTAAGTTTTTTCATTCCATATGTTGCCGCCCTCACCCTTGAGATCCATGAATTGATTAAAATTTTAAATCGGAAGAATTGATCTTTTACCCAAACCAAAAAAATATATCTTAAAAAGTATTTTATTTAAGGGTCGAATAACTTACATTTGCACCAAATTAAACCATTAGTTTATTGGTTATTATGCCGAGAGGAATTCACCTTTTTTTTTATACTATTATACTGACTTCATTCAGTAACCTAAGCGCAAAAGAATCTAAAAAAGAAGTCGAGCAAACTGGAGAGCTCAAGTCTGAAATAAAGGCATACATTCTTCATCACTTGCAGGACTCCCATGACTTCAACCTTCTTTCCTACAAAGATAAAACTACCAACGAAAAAGTAAATATTGGTATGCCGTTGCCGGTCATCTTGTGGGATGATGGACTGAAGGTGTTTTCCTCTTCCAAACTTAAGCACGGAAAAAATGTTGTTAGTTCTGGCGACAATCACTATAAACTCTACCACGGCAAAATATACAGAACCGATGCCCAAGGGACTATAACATATGACGAACATCACCACCCAACCAATGCTATGCCCATTGATTTTTCGATTACCAAAAATGTAATCTCCATCTTATTTACTGCATTGTTAATGTTTGTCCTGTTTAGAGGCTTGGCACAATCTTATAAAAAGAATGGTATGATCGCAAAAGGGGTAGGGCGGTTTTTTGAACCCATAGTCCTTTATGTAAGGGACGAAATTGCCATCCCCAATATAGGTGAAAAACATCACAGGAGGTTCATGGGCTATTTGTTGACCCTCTTTTTCTTCATCTGGTTTTTAAACCTTTTGGGATTAACTCCCCTGGGGATTAATGTGACCGGGAACATAGCCATCACCTTTTGTTTGGCACTTATCACCTTTGTGATCACAACTTTGGTCGGAAAGAAATATTATTGGAAGCATATTTTTTGGATGCCGGGAGTACCATGGCCCATGAAAATCATTTTGGCACCCATTGAACTTTTAGGGTTGATCATCAAACCCTTCTCATTGATGATCCGTTTGTATGCTAACATTTCGGCAGGTCACATCGTATTGATGAGTTTGATCGCCCTTATTTTTATATTTAAAAACTGGATTGGATCCAGCCTGTCTTTTATTTTGGCTTTTTCCATTTCCATCATCGAAATATTAGTAGCCCTTTTACAAGCCTATATTTTTACCGTTTTATCGGCTTTGTATTTTGGCTTTGCTGTTGAAGAACACGATGAAAACATCGATCATTAAAATAATATGTATAATTCTAATCAATAATTAATTATGGAAATTCCAGCAATAGTAGGAGCAGGTTTAGTAGTAATCGGAGTAGGGATCGGTATTGGATCCATAGGACGAGGAGCCATGGAGGCCATCGGACGTCAACCTGATGCAACAGGAAAAATTCAAACAGTAATGCTTATCGCAGCTGCCCTTGTAGAGGGAATCGGTTTTGCGGCATTGTTTGCCGTTTAAAACCTTTGTTTATAAACCCGATCAATAGGGTTAAAAACGTTTAAGTATGGAAAAATTAATCAATGAATTTTCATTTGGTCTGTTTTTTTGGCAGTTGTTCATATTCATCGGGCTGGTCTTGCTTCTTAGAAAGTTTGCTTGGAAGCCTATTTTGGATTCACTCAATGAAAGAGAGACTTCCATAAAAGACGCCATGAATGCGGCTGAGGAAGCCAAAAAGGAAATGGCATCCATCCAAGAAGACAATCAAAAAGTCTTGAAAGAAGCTCGAGCCGAACGAGAGGCTCTTTTGAAGGAAGCCCGCTCAAGTGGTGCCGAGATTGTTGCCCAAGCCAAAACCGAGGCCAAAGCGGAAGCCGACAAGATTATCGCTCAGGCACAAGAATCCATTCAAAATGAAAAACGTGCCGCACTCAATGAACTCAAAAATCAAGTGGCACAAATTTCTTTGGACATAGCCGAAAAGGTGATTGACTCGGAACTTGACAGTAAGGACAAGCAGTACAAACTCGTCAACCAACTCATCAAAGACGCCTCCTTATAATTAGACTATGAAAGCAGGGAGAGTTTCGATCCGATACGCCAAAGCACTTTTGGAATTCGCCATTGAAAACCAAAAGGAAAAATCTGTTTTTCAAGAAATGGAAAATATCCTTTCTGTAATGGAAAGCAGTCCAGATTTGGAGGTTGCGTTGAACAGCCCTGTTTTGCCCGGTTCGCAAAAAAGAAAAATCATTGATGAAATCTTTCCTAAGCCATCCAAAATGCTCAAAAGCCTTTTTGACCTACTTTCTCAAAATGGTCGGGAAGGAATTCTTTGGGGAGCTGCCCAACATTACATCCAACTGTTCGACACTCATCATGGGAAAGTGGTCGCTACTGTAACCTCTGCAGCTCCTTTAACGGCAGACCTAGAAAAGGAATTGCTAAAAAAAGCAGTCACTTTGAACCCCCTAAAAATACAACTCAAAAACATCGTTGATCCTACCATCAAAGGAGGATTCATTCTTAGAGTTGGAGATTTACAATACAACGCCAGCATAGCAGACCGCTTAGAGGCGTTAAAAAGAGAATTGATTACATCCTAATACTGAAAAATAAAGAATATGGCAGACGTTAAGCCCGCTGAAGTTTCAGCAATTTTAAAAAATCAATTGGCAGGATTTGAGGCCACCGCTTCCTTAGACGAAGTGGGAACCGTACTCGAAGTAGGAGACGGGATTGCCAGAGTATACGGCCTTACACATGCCGAATATGGCGAGTTGGTGACCTTCGAAAATGGAATTGATGGAATGGTCTTGAACCTTGAAGAAGACAATGTTGGGGTGGTATTATTAGGCCCTTCAAAAGAGATCAAAGAGGGAAACACCGTTAAGCGTACCAAAAAAATTGCTTCCATCGACGTGGGGGAGGGTATTGTCGGACGTGTGGTAGATACTTTGGGAAATCCCATTGATGGTAAAGGACCCATCGAAGGAGAAACCTTTCTGATGCCTTTGGAAAGAAAAGCTCCTGGAGTAATCTTCAGACAACCCGTGAACGAGCCCTTACAAACCGGTATTAAATCTATCGATGCCATGATTCCCGTTGGAAGGGGGCAAAGAGAATTGGTTATTGGTGACCGTCAAACGGGTAAAACCACGGTTTGTATTGATACCATTCTCAACCAAAAAGAATTTTATGATGCCGGCGAACCGGTTTATTGTATTTACGTTGCTGTAGGGCAAAAAGCCTCTACAGTAGCCGGAATCGCAAAAACATTGGAAGACAAAGGCGCCTTAGACTACACCACCATCGTAGCCGCCAATGCTTCCGACCCAGCTCCCATGCAAGTATATGCCCCTTTTGCAGGAGCTGCTATTGGAGAGTACTTTAGAGACACCGGTCGTCCTGCATTGATAATCTATGATGACTTGTCAAAACAAGCGGTAGCTTATCGAGAGGTCTCCCTTTTACTTCGTCGTCCTCCTGGCCGTGAAGCCTATCCGGGTGACGTATTCTACCTTCATTCCAGATTGCTCGAGCGTGCCGCAAAGGTGATCGCCGATGATTATATCGCCAAGGGCATGAATGACCTGCCTGAATCCCTAAAAGACAAAGTAAAAGGGGGTGGATCACTCACTGCGCTACCCATTATTGAAACCCAATCGGGAGATGTTTCCGCTTATATTCCTACCAACGTAATATCTATTACCGATGGTCAGATATTTTTAGAATCCGACCTCTTTAATTCCGGGGTTCGCCCTGCGATCAACGTAGGGATCTCTGTTTCCAGAGTAGGAGGATCGGCACAGATCAAGTCCATGAAAAAAGTCGCTGGGACATTAAAGCTTGACCAAGCCCAGTTCCGTGAGCTGGAAGCCTTTGCGAAATTCGGTTCCGATCTTGACGCCGCCACACTAAATGTCATTGAAAAAGGAAGAAGAAACGTGGAAATACTCAAGCAGGCACAAAACGACCCCTATACCGTTGAAGAGCAAGTGGCCATAATTTATGCCGGGTCAAAAAACCTCTTGAGAAATGTTCCTGTCGAAAGAGTCAAAGAATTTGAAACTGCGTTTTTAACCACACTCAAAAAGAAACACAAAAAAGACATGGCAGAGTTAAAAGCTGGAAAGTTGACCGACAACGTACTCGACACCCTTAATACTGTAAGCCAAGAGACCTCTAAAGCGTTTGAATAGATGGCCAACCTTAAAGAAATACGGAATCGTATTGCCTCGGTCTCTTCGACCATGCAAATCACAAGCGCCATGAAAATGGTATCGGCGGCAAAGTTGAAGAAAGCACAAGACGCCATTACCGCTATGCGGCCCTATGCCAATAAGCTGACCGAACTCATTCAAAACCTTAGTGGAAGCCTAGATGGGGATGGACAAAACCCCTTTACCGCAAAACGTGCCGAGGAAAAAATCCTTATCATTTCCATTACTTCCAACAGAGGGCTCTGTGGAGCCTTCAATGCCAATATAATTAAGGAGACCCTTAGATTGTCCAAGGAAGATTACGCTGGTAAAACCATCGAGATCATGGGAATTGGCAAAAAAGGAACAGACATTCTTTCGAAAACCCTCCCCATCAAAAGCCGTCACGATGCCATTTATGACAACCTCAGCTTTGGCAATGTTGCTGATGTGGCACTTTTGGCTATGGATGCTTTTGCCGAAGGACATTACGATAAAGTATTGTTGGTGTACAACCAGTTTAAAAATGCGGCGACACAAATGGTTACCACAGAACAATTCCTCCCAATAGTGGCTGAGAAAGACATCACACAATCCTATACACCTGATTATATCTATGAACCTTCTCAATCTGCCATCATAAATGAACTATTGCCCAAGTCCCTTAAAATGCAGTTTTTTAAATCCGTAAGAGATTCCTTTGCCAGTGAACACGGTGCCCGTATGACCGCCATGCACAAGGCTACCGACAATGCTACAGAACTAAGGGATCAACTCAAACTCACCTATAACAAAGCACGACAAGCAGCCATCACAAATGAGATCCTCGAAATTGTCGGTGGTGCAGAGGCTTTGAATAACTAGCAAAACATCATCGGCATCCTTTCATTTTATTAACTAAAATGGATTTTATCTCATAAATTCAAATTTTTACTACTTTTAGCAGGACATAAATCCTAAAGTGCCAGGAATGACCCTATATTGATTAGCCCCTCACATCAGTAATTATTACCAACTAATAGCGGTCAGAGGAAAATCCGCTCTTCTTTATCTTTTACCATGGTATATGAAACACTTAAATTCAGCACTTAAAATTAGACTGGCTTTAACCATCACCCTGATTTCCAGTGGACTAAGCCCCGCTCAGGAATTTGATTTTATAGATCTTTTTCCGCAAAAGCAAGGCATTGCATGCTATAGAATCCCCTCAATTGTTACGGCACCCAATGGAGACCTTATCACCGCTATTGACGAAAGAGTTTCTTCATGTGTCGATTTACGAGACAACAAAAATATCAATTTGGTCATCAGAAGAAGCGCTGACAATGGTAAAAGTTGGACCCCCATCCAAAGGGTGGTAGATTACCCTCAAGGGCAATCGGCCTCTGATCCCTCCATGATCGTTGACCGGGTCACCAATACCATCTTTCTGCTATTTAATTATATGGATCTCGACCGCGAGAGTCAAATCTACTATTTGAAGTATATCAAAAGTCAAGACAATGGAAAAACCTGGTCTAATCCAGTAGATATCACCACTCAAATCTCCAAACCAGAATGGCACAAAGATTTTAAGTTTATAACCTCTGGTAGAGGTATTCAAACCGGAAAAGGAACACTTCTACACACTCTTGTCAATCTAGACCATGGCCTTCACTTATTCAAAAGTGAAGATCACGGTTACAGTTGGCAGTTAATTGAAACCCCATTGATTCCTGCAGACGAATCAAAAGTCGTTGAACTCAGTGATGGCAGTTGGATGGTCAACTGCAGACTTAATGGCAAAGGATACCGGCAGATCTACACCTCTACAGATGAGGGAAAAAACTGGGTTTCTCGGCCGGATTACAGCCTGGTTGATCCCAGTTGCAATGCTTCAATTATTCCTTTTACCCCCTCAAAAAAAACTATATTATTTGTCAATGCAAATCACAAAACAATTAGGAAAAACCTTACCCTCAAGATGAGTACAGACAATGGAGAAAGTTGGTCCAAAATGAAAATTATATATAAGGGTCCATCTGCCTATTCGACGCTTACCTTACTTGAAAACTATGACTTAGGCATTGTTTTCGAAAAAGACAACTATACTCAAAACGCCTTTGTCCGGATTACCAAAGAGCAAATTCTTGAAATGCTTGATTGAAAAACATCAATTTAGAGATATCATCAAGAATTATTTATCCTATTGACATAATTGAAACCGTTCTAAGTAAAAAATTAATTTTCATTCAATAAATTATCTAGGAGAAGAGAGTCAGAGAGTTCAAGACGCTTTTTGTATTTTTACATAAATGATAAATATGGTTGAAATTCCAGTTCTATTTTCTGGTAAGGGTGAATTGCCTCAATATGCCACAAGTCTCTCAGCCGGAATGGATTTGCGGGCCCACATCGAAGTACCCATAACCTTAAAAACTTTGGAGCGAAAAATCATCCCCACAGGATTGTCCATTGCTCTTCCGGAGGGATATGAAGCACAAGTACGACCACGCAGTGGACTAGCTGCCAAACACGGTATAAGTGTTCTCAACTCTCCTGGAACCATAGATGCTGATTATCGCGGAGATATAGGAGTCATTATAGTAAATCTCTCACTAGAAGATTTTATCATTGCTCCACAGGATAGAATTGCACAATTGGTCATTGCGCAATTCGCTAAGGTTGAGTGGCAAATCGTGGAGGCCTTACCCGAATCTGAAAGAGGAAGCGGGGGGTTTGGAAGTACTGGAAAAAAATAGTTTAAAGCTTTAATTTAAAACTTAATATATAATAAATTGAAAATTATTGTACCTATGGCTGGCAGAGGATCAAGGTTAAGACCACACAGTATTACGATTCCAAAGCCCATGTTGCCCGTTGCTGGATCACCCATTGTTGAACAATTGGTTAACGAAATTGCACGAGTTGTTGACCAATCAATAGAGGAGGTTGCATACATACTGGGAGATCCAGCTTTTTTCCCCCCCTATATAGAGGAAGAATTAACGAAAGTAGCTCAAGAACTGGGTGCCAAAGCCAGTATTTACCGTCAATTAGAACCCTTAGGCACCGGCCATGCTGTGATGTGTGCCGCTGATTCGCTATCTGGCCCCGTTATTGTTGCTTATGCCGATACTCTAATTCGCACTGATTTGTCTCTTGATCCAACAGTAGACGGAATGATATGGGTCAAGAAAGTAGAAAATCCCAAATCCTATGGCGTGGTAAAATTGAGTGAAGACAATAACATAACTGCGTTGGTTGAAAAGCCACAAGAGTTTGTATCTGACTTGGCGGTGATAGGTATTTATTATTTCAAAGAGGGAGAAACCATAAAAGCTGAATTGGAAAAGAAAATGACACAAGCAAGAGCCCATGGCGAGGAGTTTCTTTTAAATGAAGGCATATTAGCCATGATGGAAAAAGGAGCAATATTTACCCCTGGTACTGTCAAAGAGTGGATGGACTGTGGAAACCCTAAAATCACCCTTCAAACCAACACCAAAATGCTCAATATACTTGAGGAGGAGGGAAAAGAACTTATTGCAGAGGATGTTGTTACAGAGAACAGTCAGATCATCCCACCCTGTTACATTGGGCCTGGAGTGGTATTAAAAAATACCAAGGTGGGTCCTCATACTGCTATAGGCGAGGGTACCCAAATTGAAAACAGTGTGATCACCAAGAGTTTGGTACAAAAACATTCGATTATCCAGAATGCCCAGCTCGAAGGAGCGATGATTGGTAATTATGTAAAATACGACGGAACATTCAAGTTTGTCTCTATTGGGGATTATTCAGAATTATCAAAGTCATGAAACAGCTCAACATTAGGTTCTACTTTATCAGTATTCTAATATTGGGTTTGGTAATGTTCTTTGTAGCATGTAAATCTCCGGCATTGCCTTCCAGCAGAATCCCAATAAAAGACATTCAATTAAAGGAGCTGACCAAAGCCATTAACAAAAATCAACTCGATTACAAGAAATTTCGTTCTAGAGTAAAAACCACTTATGACAATGGTAAGCGTAAACAACAGATTATTATCAACCTTAGGATGGAAAAATCCAAATCCATATGGATGAGTGCCAACATGATCGTTCCCATTGCAAAACTGTTGGTTACTCCCGAGAGGGTTTCCTTTTATGAAAAATTTCAAAAAACTTTCTTTGAGGGAGATGTCTCTTTTATCAACCAACAATTCAATACCAGTTTTGAATTTAAAGATTTGCAAAATCTTTTGATGGGACTTCCTCTCACCAATTTCAATCGAGGTCGATGGGAGACCATTTCTCATCCAAAATATTACATTCTGACACCAAAATCGAACAAACTTCGGTTTCGCCCTACTTTCTTTTTTGATCCCAATAACTTTCTTTTGCTCGAACAACGTTTTATGGTCAAGGGGAGTATAAACTCTTTAACAGTCAAATACCTCAATCACCAAAAATTGGAGGGTGAGTATATTCCTGGGGAGGTTCAGATTTCCCTTTTTGACGGTTCTGAATTGACCAGCATCAAATTGGAATATACCCGTGCTGATTTTCCTGACCGCTTAAGCATTCCCTTTGACATCCCCGCGGGTTACCAACCAATAGAAATGTAATGAATCGCATACGAAAGCTCTGTATGTCCTTTTTTATTCTCTTTGTGTCATTGGGGTTGGCCCAGAATAAATCTGCCCGACAGAAAACGCTGGAAAAACAAAAAAAGCTACTGCAGGCGGAGATCAAACAGATCAACACCCTTTTATTTAATAATTCTATTAGGGAAAAATCCATACTTTCACAAGTTGAAGACCTCAATGTTAAGATATCCGTGAGAACCGAATTGGTAAAGGTAAACAATCAACAAGCCAATCTTTTGACCCAGCAGATCAATGTCAATCAAAGAGATATCACAAACCTCAGAAAAGAGTTGGAAGAACTAAAGAAAGACTATGCCGAAATGATTCAAAAATCCTACAAAAGTAAGTCCTCCCAAAACCGTTTAATGTTTTTGTTTTCATCAGAGGATTTTTTACAGGCCTACAAGCGGATCCAATACATGAAACAATACACCAATTTCAGAAAAAAACAGGGAGAGGTGATCACACAAAAGACCAAAACGTTACAATCTCTAAATAAAGCCCTTTTCGAGCAAAAGGCCCAAAAAGAGGCACTGGTGATGGAGAACCGAAAGGCGCAAAAGGAATTACAACAAGAACGTAGATCACAGCAAAGACTAATCCGGGGTCTGAAAAGTAAATCCCGATCTTTGGCCATAGAGATCAAACAAAAACAACGCAAGGCGGCTGAGATTGATAAGGTAATTGAGCGTTTAATTAGGGAGGCCATTGCCGCTTCCAATAAAGCTTCGGGTAAAAGCGTCAAAAATGCTTTTGCCCTCACACCGGAGTCGAAGTTGTTGGCAGCTAACTTTGTTGCAAACAAGGGTAAACTTCCTTGGCCTGTAGAAAAAGGAATTGTTATTCAGCGTTATGGTACCCAACCACATCCAGTAGTAAAGACCACGATGATCAAAAGTAACGGAGTGACCATTGCCACCACCCCCAAATCAGAAGCTAGGGCAGTTTTTGAGGGGGAGGTTATGACCATACTCAGTTTTAAAGGCAGTAATCCCACCATATTAATTAGGCATGGTAATTATATCACCACCTACAAAAACATGGGTAAGGTTTACGTTAAAAAAGGAGATAAAGTAAAGGCAAAACAGCCAATAGGAGAGATATTTACCCATCCACAAACGGGTAAAACTACTTTACAATTTAGTGTATTCAACGCGTTAAAACCTCAAAATCCAAAAAGCTGGATCTACAGAATGTAATCTAGTTTTCTTCAAGATACCAGGCTTCTTCTTTGAGGGCAAAACGAATATAATTGTGCAAGTTCAAAGCTTCTCGCTTTGAAGTAAATCGTCCAAAGGCCACACGGTTTAGTCCTTCAGGATTAACCTCGGTAAAAGCGGCATCAAAACCGTCGGCTTTTAATTGCGCCAGCTTTTTCTCAGCATTCTCAATAGATCGGTACGATCCAGCAATTACACTGTAAAAAGTTTGCGCCAATGGAGTCTGCTCAATCAATTCAGGATTGGCCTCCAAGGTCAAATTTATTTCACTCAGTGAACCGAGATCAAAGGTTGCTTTTTGAACGTTGCTCTTGATTTTCTTTTGTGCCATTTCTGTAGCCTTGGCTTTCTCATTGGCAAGGTATTGGTTACCAAAATAATAGGCCGAACCAATTAAAGAAATTCCAATAACACCAATGATTGCGTATCGCAAGATCGGTGAGCGTTTACTTTCGTTTTCATTTTCAGACGGGGTAAACATCATGTCGTCTTTGTTTTCATTTTCCATAATTGTAATGGGTTTAGGTTTTTCTGTTAAGATAGATGGAGTAAATATAGGTTTTCTAATAAAACTTCTGAGTCCATAGGAATTAAGGTCAAAATTAATCCCTCCAAAAGGAGAGAAAGTAATTCTCTTATTTGGATTGAGACGCATTTCACCAATACCTTCAAAAGTCAAATGTTGAGTATTCAAGCGCTGTTTCCAAACGATCACCTCTTTTTCAATTTTCCGCAAGGCTTTTTCATATGAAACATTTTCCTTTTTTGCCATGTAATTGGCCAAAATACCATCATTGCTAGTCAAAAGTTGATTGAAACCAACTTCTTTCTGCGGGGGGTTGAAAACCCCTGTATGAGGATGGATCAATACATGGATCGAACGGGTGAGAAAAGCCCCGAAATTCGGGATTGTCACACACTCGTGTTGGTATAGCAAATCCTTTATGTATGGCTGCAACATCATTCTCAAATATACTAATAATTCTTCCCTTTAATAACGTCAATAATTTGTGTTAGTATATTTAGTAACCTAAAAATCTTACAATTCAGTCCATGAACCACCAGAAAATATTTTTTGTAAAGCTATTTCTAGGTAAGTTTTTTGAGTGGATTTAAAGCCCCAACTTTCGCCTCACTCTAAGTAGTACCTCATCGGCAATTTTACTTGCTTTTACAGCTCCCTTAGCTAGCGCCACTTCTACTTCCTCAGGATGGTCTTGGTAGTAATTGAATTTCTCCCTTTCAGTTTTGAATCGCTCAACCATCAATCTAAACAAAGCCTGTTTGGCATGACCATAGCCCATACCTCCCGCCAAATATTGTTTTTTTAAATCTTCGATTGGACCAGGATCTGCTATAATAGAAAAGAGCTTAAAAACATTACAGCTTTCCGGGTCTTTGGGTTCCTCAATTGTCTTACTGTCGGTTTTTACACTCATGATCTGATTGTGTAAGGCCTTGTCAGATTGAAAAATATTTATTATGTTATTTTTAGATTTAGACATTTTGTTACCGTCTGTGCCTATTACATAATGTGTCTCCTTTTGAATTTGGGCTTTAGGCAATACAAATGTATTTCCCATTTGGTGATTGAATCGGTTGGCTACATCTCGAGTTATTTCGAGGTGCTGTAACTGGTCTTTTCCCACGGGGACCACTTCGGCATCGTAGATCAAAATATCGGCAGCCATTAACATGGGATAAGTGAACAAACCAGCATTAACATCTTCAAGTTGATCAGCCTTATCTTTAAAGGAATGCGCCAAGGTAAGCCTTTGGTAGGGGAAAAAACAACTCAGGAACCAAGCTAATTCTGTGACTTGACTCACATCACTTTGGCGATAAAAAATGGTTTTATTAACATCCAGTCCACAGGCAAGCCATGCTGCTGCCGTAGCAAAAGTATTCTTTGACAACTGTTCTCCCTCTTTAATCTGGGTGATGGAGTGGAGATCGGCAATAAATAGAAAAGACTCATTCTCTGAGGCAGATGCCATATGAATTGCAGGAAGTACAGCACCCAATAAATTCCCTAAATGCGGGATACCTGTTGATTGAACTCCGGTCAATATTCTTGCCATAAATGCTGTCAATAAATAATAGCAAAGATATTTTTTTTCCACAGTTGCACAAAGTTTGCTCCATTTCCTTATTTCTCCATTTTTAGAAAATGTATTTTTACTGGATGAGGTTTCTAATTAAACTTTGGCGGATATGGTTTTACCTGCTTTCTGCCGTTCCGGTTTTGTTGTTATTCCCTTTGTTGGCATTGTTGTTGGTCTTACCCAATGGATATCTTCCCTTTTTTTGGATTGCACGTAACATTTGGTCACGCATTGTTTTGTTGGGCACTGGTTTTTGGATGACCAAAAAGATCAGTACCCCTTTGGATAACAAAAAGAGTTATTTACTGGTTGCTAACCATTCAAGTTATATCGATATAATGTTGATGTTTGCTGCAGCTCCCAACCCCTTTGTGTTTGTAGGAAAAAAAGAGTTAGTAAGGATTCCCTTTTTTGGTTATCTCTACAAAAGAGCTGCTATCATGGTTGACCGTAACAGTTCCAAAAGTCGTTTTGGTGTTTATGGTCGGGCCAAAAAAGTTTTGGATAAGGGCTATAGCGTTTGTGTTTTTCCCGAAAAGGAGTACTTGGACGAAACCATACTTCTCAATCCATTTAAACCGGGTGCTTTTAAGATTGCAGTTGAACATCAGTTGCCTATTTGTCCAATGGTTTTTTTGGACTGTAAAAGAAAATTTCCTTGGTACACCACCCATGGCTACCCCGGGCAGCTCCGCGTAGACATACATCAGCCTTTGTCAACTAAAGGACTCACGGAAAATGATATACCTATGTTGCAGCAAAAAACTTACGATCTTATCCATTCAGAGTTACAAAATGATCCCAGGCAAATGGCTGTTGACGCCATTGAAGTTTGGAAAAAGGTAACAAAAACGGTTCAGTAAATCAGGTTTTCTATCGGAATAATTGGCTGATCCATATCCCGCATGGCATTGATAAGTTTTAGACCTTTGAAGTTTTTTAGGTCGTTCACTTCCAGCAAGATTTCTTTTATGATTTCCTGACTCAAAAGTCGGGCCCGACATGTACCTTTCAGCAGGGGATGATTGGGTGTAAACCATTCATTACCGTCAAAAAATACCACATTGGCATATGAACTGTCGGTAATCCTTCCCTTTTTCACGATCAATACATCATCAGATTTACCCTTTTGAGCAAATAAGGCATTTAAATTTTTCCTCTCTGTATACTTACATGAGTAATCCAATTCTTTAGTGTAGACCAACTGTAAGCTTTCTATCTTTTGTGTTTGGTAGTGTTCAAAATGGAAAATTCGATCCTTATGGTTGTAACAGATTCTTAGTTTCACTCTTCCTTGCAAAAAATTGTTAGGAATGTTAAGGCCTTCCAACAGAAAAAAAGGAGCTGGGCTTCCATAGTATTGGTTATAAGAATTTTGGAAACGATTTTCGTGCCATTGGGAGTTGAGCAGTTTACCATCTTGGACACAAAGAGATTCAAACAAGGGGTACATATATCTTTTCAATCAGTTCATTGTATTCCGATTCCAAATTGCTAAGAAAGGTAATGCCACCTCCACTTCGATAGAGCAATTGATTGTCTTTTTTTTCTAGGTAACGAATGTTGACTGCACTGTCAAGATTTTCACCATCGAAATACCCAAAAATGCCAGTATAATAACCTCTGGGGCCTTGTTCTACTTTTTTAATGATTGAGACGGTTTTGGTTTTGGGAGCGCCACAGATTGATCCTGCTGGGAGCATATTAAGAATGATTTCTGGCAACTGATTTTTCCAGTCTGTGGGGAGTTTGCCTCTAATCTCTGAGCTTGTATGATAGATCTCGTTTTTTTGGGTTTTGATTTTATCCAAGTAGCGGAATCGGTTTACGGTAACTTTATTTGCGACTCTGGAGAGGTCGTTACGGATCAGATCCACGATTGTGTTATGTTCGTTGATTTCCTTAGGATCAGTCTCCAGTTTCTTTTTTGCATCGGGCAGTTTTGCATCAATGGTGCCTTTCATGGGGTAGGAATGAATTAGGTTGTCTTTGATTTTGATGAAGCACTCGGGGGAGTAGACCACGAATTGGTTATGGTAGAGCAGTTTGTAGGGAGCTCTGGCCCTGTGAAAGACTTCTTCTAAGTCCAGAGGGGAATGAATAACTGAGGGAAAGGTAAGGTTAAGTAAAAAGGTATTACCTTTAAAGATCTCATCTTTTACTTTATGGTAAGCTTTGGTGTAGGTTGATATTGGGATGGGAGAAATTGAAAGTGCCAAAGGGTTTGGTTTTCGGTTTTTACGTTTGAAATTTCGAAAAGATTTGACTTCAAATTTAAAACCTAGACGCTGTGCATCTTCCAAGGGGCAGAGCACTGGTTTTTCAAGTTCGAAGTCAATCAGAAAAAAAAATGGCCTTTGGGCAGAGGCCATAGCCGACATTTTTGTTTTAAAGCTTGAGAGGTTCAATGCCTTCTAGAGGATTACGGTTGGTTCTATTCTAAAGCTTTGACAGTTTCCATAATCTTTGATTCCAGCTCTTCCATCAGTTCGATATTGTCTTCTAACAGGGCTTTTACCGCATCGCGCCCTTGACCCAGTTTGGTGTTACCGTAGCTAAACCAAGAACCGGATTTTTTGATAATTTCATAGTTGACTCCCAGATCGATGATTTCCCCCATTTTGGAGATACCTTCTCCATAGAGAATGTCAAACTCAGTGGTTCGGAAGGGTGGGGCCACTTTATTTTTGACAACTTTAACACGTGTTTTGTTTCCCATCACCTCTGCGTCTCCACTTTTAATCTGAGTCGAACGACGAATGTCCAAACGAACCGAAGCATAAAATTTGAGAGCATTTCCTCCTGTAGTGGTTTCAGGATTTCCGAACATCACTCCTATTTTTTCCCGCAGTTGATTTATGAAAAACACTGTACAGTTAGTTTTGCTGATTGAGGCAGTAAGTTTCCGTAGTGCTTGTGACATAAGTCGTGCATGTAGACCCATTTTGGAGTCGCCCATCTCTCCTTCTATTTCGCTTTTAGGGGTAAGTGCTGCTACGGAGTCCACTACCACAATGTCAATTGCCCCCGAACGGATAAGGTTGTCTGCTATTTCCAATGCTTGTTCGCCATGGTCGGGTTGGGAAATGATGAGTTCGCTCACATCTACACTTAATTTTTCAGCATAAAAACGGTCAAAGGCGTGCTCTGCATCGATAAAGGCAGCGATACCGCCGGCTTTTTGGCATTCGGCAATTGCATGGAGTGTGAGGGTAGTTTTTCCCGAAGACTCTGGGCCGTAGATTTCTATCACCCTACCACGCGGATAACCGCCCACACCCAAGGCCAAATCCAATCCAATAGATCCAGAAGAAATGGCTTCTACCTCTTCGATTGCTTCATCACCCATTTTCATCACTGCACCTTTGCCGTAGGTTTTGTCCAGCTTATCCAGTGTAAGCTGCAAAGCTTTCTTTTTTGCTTCATTTGCGTCTACCATAATCCTATTTTTAAAACGAATTTACTACTTCTGATCTTGGGTTACAATAGGGGCTCAAAAGGATTATTAACAATATCATGAGTATAATAAAATTTAGAACAGTTGGCTTGAAAAAACCCCAAATTATTATTAATCCAACCACGGATTTTTCTTAATCAATTTTAGGATTGATTTACTAAAAAAAATACTATTGTCTGACCCACATTTAAAATTCCTTATCAGGTCTTAATGCAGAATCAAGAATCCTATGTTTTATTATGTATCGCTCAAGGGGGCTTAATTTCAATATGAATTAGGCTAAAAATTTTATTATTCTCCCTCTGGGACTGATTATAATACGCTGTAATTCTATAAATTTTAATTTCTTTAATTTTTTTTTTAATAATAATGGTCTTACACATATAAAAAATGTTAAAACAAAGTCATTTTGTTAACTTTGCCTACCAACACCGAAATGTTTATAGAATGCGACTGTATAACAAACTAAGTGCTGAGGAACGACGAATTCTGATTGAGCAAGCTGGAGCGGAACGGCTCACGCTGTCATTCTATCAGTACCACCAAATCCTTAATCCACAAATATTTAGAGATTACTTGTTTTTGCATTGGAATAAGATTGAAGTATTGGGTCGCATTTATGTTGCCCATGAAGGGATCAACGCACAGCTCTCTGTCCCTGCGCTCCGCTTCGAGGAATTTAAAGACTTTTTGAATGGAATCAGTTTTCTTAAAGATGTAAGGCTTAATATCGCCATCGAGCAAGACAATGAGTCCTTTTTAAAACTAACTGTCAAAGTCCGTGACAAAATCGTAGCAGACGGTCTGGATGACGCAACCTTTGATGTGACTCAAAAAGGAATCCACCTTAACGCCGAAAAGTTCAATACCCTTTTGGCTGATCCCGACTGTATTTGTTTGGACATGCGCAACCATTATGAAAGTGAGATTGGTCATTTTAATGGAGCCATCACACCTGATGTTGATACATTCCGGGAATCCCTTCAATTAATCGAGCAAGATTTGGCCCAACATAAAGAGGACAAAAAGCTCTTAATGTATTGCACTGGTGGAATCCGTTGTGAAAAAGCGAGTGCTTATTTTAAACATAAAGGATTTAAAAATGTTTATCAATTGGAAGGAGGAATCATCGAATATTCTCGACAGGTCAATCAAAACGGTTTAGAAAATCAGTTCATCGGAAAAAACTTTGTATTTGATGAACGCCGTGCGGAGCGAATTAGTGAGCATGTAATAGCTCAATGTCACCAATGTGGTGCACCTTGCGACAGTCATGTTAACTGTGCCAATCAGGCCTGTAACCTCTTGTTTATTCAATGCAATTCCTGTAATGAAAAAAGACAAAGTTGTTGTTCCTCCGATTGCCAAGAGATTGTTAATCTGCCCATGGAAGAACAAAGGAAAAGACGAAAGGGAAAAAATAACAGCAACAAAATCTTTAAAAAAGGACGTTCTCAGGTTTTAAAGTTTAAACATTAATTTAGGATTTTTCACCTCCCCAATCCCTCGAATAAACCTTATCTTTAAACTAATAAATACAGAAATATGGGTTGTGCTTCATGTGCCAGTAACGGAAACGGAACACCTCGCGGATGCAGGAGTAACGGGACTTGCGGGACAGACAGTTGTAACAAACTGACGGTTTTCGACTGGTTGGACAATATGGAATTGCCCTCTGGCAAAACCCCTTTTTCATTGGTAGAGGTACGTTTCAAAAACAGCCGAAAAGGATTTTTTAGCTTACCTGATGACCTAACTGTATCGGTGGGTGACCCTGTAATCACTGAGGTGGACAATGGTTATGATTTGGGCTTGGTAACCTTGACTGGAGAATTAGTTCGTTTTCAGATGAGAAAGAAAAATATCACTCAGGACAGTGAGGAGGTTTCAAAATTATTGCGCAAAGCTAACCAACATGAAATCGACAAATGGCATCACTTGCGAGACAAAGAACCGGAGATACAAAAACGAGCGCGTGAGCTTGCCCTAGGTTTGGGATTGGAAATGAAACTTTCTGATGTGGAATTTCAAGGAGATGGTAAAAAGGCTACGTTTTATTATACAGCCAATAGCAGAGTTGATTTCCGACAATTGATTAAGGATATGGCTCAAGCTTTTTCTATTCGGATTGAGATGCGTCAAATCGGTCTGCGACAAGAGGCTGCGCGTTTGGGAGGGATCGGTTCTTGCGGAAGAGAGTTGTGTTGCTCCACTTGGTTGACTGACTACCGTTCAGTTTCTACCTCGGCCGCTCGCTATCAGCAGTTATCCCTCAATCCGCTAAAATTGGCAGGTCAATGTGGCAAACTCAAGTGTTGTTTGAATTACGAGTTGGACGCATATCAATCTGCCCTCAAAACTTTCCCCAAATCTGAGGTCAAACTCAAAACTGAAAAAGGAGTGGGTGTACTTCAAAAATTAGATATTTTTAAGGAGCGATTGTGGTATGCTTACAAAGGGGAGTGGATGAACTGGCACATGCTATCCTTGGAGTCAGTTCATGAGATCATTGCAAAAAACAAGAACAAAGAAAAAGTTCCCAGCCTTGAAGAATTCATCACTGAAACCGAGGCTCCTTCCATGCAAAATTCCAATGTGTTATTCGAAAATGTTGTCGGTCAAGATAGCTTGAACCGCTTTGATCACCACAAAAAATCCAAGACTAAACGAGGGAAAAATCGCAAGCCTAATCGGCGTCAAAACAATGCATAACAAGTATAATATTTTTATGGGATTGGTATTGAGTATGGCCTTTGCTTGTAGTGAGCCCGCACTCTTTAGGGGATACCGAAATTTTGATGGCTATTGGCCTGCTTCAGAAAAAGTGATTTTTGAAATAGACACATTGACTAATCAACCAGTCAATTTGATGATCTACGTCCGCAACGACCCGCATTATCCCTTTTCCAATCTCTTTTTGATTGCTTATCTAAAAACAGGGGACTCCCTTTTGGTCTGCGACACCTTGGAATATGCTATGGCCGATGCACAGGGGAAGTGGTTAGGTCAAGGATTTTTTGAGGTAAAGGAAAGCAAACTTTGGTGGAAAGAAAATTACGTTCTCCCCACAAGGGGAAATTTAAACGTTCAGTTACAGCATGCATTGAGATTCAATGGTACCGAAAACGGCATGGATCCCTTGAAGGGAATCGTTGGGGTAGGTTTTGCCGTAGAAGAAATCAAACAAGATGAGTAAAACTAAAAAGAAAAGATCGAACAAAAGGAATTACAAAAAGTTCATTTTGGCTTTTTGGTTGCTTTTTTCTAGCGGTTTAATCGCCGTAGTGTGCATTTTTGGTTTTGTTGCCTTCGGCTATATGGGTGCGATGCCTCCCTTGGAACAGTTGGAAAATCCTAAAACGAATTTGGCCACCCAGATCCTTTCCTCCGATGGGGTGGTACTGGGAAAATTCTATTTTAACGACAACCGTACGCCCATTACCTACGACGAACTACCACAAAATATTGTCGAGGCATTGATCGCTACAGAAGATGAGCGTTACTATTACCATGCTGGGATCGATTGGCGGGGAACGCTAAGAGCTATTTTTTACTTGGGGAAAAAAGGTGGGGCCAGTACCATTACCCAGCAGTTGGCCCGACAGCTTTTTGTAGGGGTGCGTTCACGCAACAAAAAAGAAGCAGTACTTCAAAAGATCAAAGAATGGGTACTGTCGGTTCAATTGGAAAGACGTTACACCAAAAACGAAATCATCGCTATGTACCTAAACATATATGATTTTGGATACAATGCCGATGGCGTAAGGTCGGCGGCAAAGATCTACTTTGACACCTCTCCTCAGACTTTGACATTGGATCAATCGGCGACCTTGGTGGGTATGCTCAAAAACTCATCTTTGTACAATCCCCTTCGACGCCCCGAAATGGTCAGGAAAAGGCGAAATGTGGTCTTTCAGCAAATGCTCAGAAACAAATTGATCACCCAAGCGGAAAAAGATTCCCTATCAGCTCTTCCTCTAAAAGTTGATTTCTCGCCCGAATCCCACCGTGAAGGACTGGCTACTTATTTTCGAGCCTACCTTCAAGAGTTCATGAAAAAATGGATACGTGAAAACCCCAAATCCGATGGTGGTACTTACAACCTCTATCGGGATGGCCTAAAGATTTATACCACCATCGATTCACGCCTGCAGGTACTGGGAGAAAATGCAGTTGCTAAACATATGAAGAATTTGCAAAAGGAGTTTTTTCTTCAAAACACCGAGGAACTAAATCCCAACGCACCCTTTTTCGACTTGCGGGAGGGAGAAATCGACACTCTTATGACCCGTACTGCCTACCGCAGTGAGCGATGGCGAAATGGCAAGGTGGCTGGAATGGATGAAGAGGCTCTTTTGGAAAGTTTTTTTAAACCCGTTCCCATGCAGGTGTTTAGTTGGGACGGAGAAATCGATACCATAATGACTCCGATGGATTCGATCCGCTATTACAAGCACTTCCTTCGGGCTGCGATGATGTCAATGGAACCCCAAACTGGTCATGTTAAAACATGGGTAGGAGGATTTAACTACAAACACTTTCAATATGATCAAGTTAAGCAAGGTCGACGACAAATAGGCTCTACTTTTAAACCTTTTCTGTACGCCACGGCCATTGATCAACTCAAGCTCTCGCCCTGCGATAAGTTGCCTGATGCTTTGTATTGTATCGATGCAATGAAGCATGGAAATATAGATTCATGGTGCCCCAAAAATTCCGGAGATCGCTACGGCAGAATGCGAACCTTAAAAAACGCTTTGGCAAATTCAGTCAATACCATCAGCGCCAGAATCATGGACAAGGTTGGTCCTCGACCAGTGATTGATCTGGTCAAAAAAACCGGGGTGACTTCCTATATTCCCAAAGTACCCTCTATCGCTTTGGGAACCCCTGACATAAGTCTCTTTGAAATGGTAGGGGCATACGGCACGTTTGCCAATCAAGGGATATACATTCAGCCAATAGTGATTACCCGTATCGAAGATAAAAACGGTATGGCCTTGTTCGAAGTGGTTCCCAAAACCAAAGATGTTATCAGCAAGGAAGTGGCCTATGTCACGGTCAATCTACTCCAAGGGGTTACGGAACATGGATCCGGAGCAAGATTGCGCCATGCAGGTTTGGAAAAAACCAATTATGTTTACGAAAAAGTGGTGACAGGCTACCCCTATATTTTTGAGAATCCTATTGCTGGGAAAACCGGGACAACACAAAACCAAAGCGATGGATGGTTTATGGGAATAGTACCCAACTTGGTAACGGGGGTATGGGTAGGAGGTGAGGATCGCTCGATTCACTTTGAAGAAATTGCCTTCGGTCAGGGGGCAACTATGGCCTTGCCCATCTGGGCCTTGTACATGAAAGGAGCTTATGAAAATGAGGAATTGGGAATCTCACAAGATGAGTTTTTGGCTCCCGAGGTTGTGAGTATTCCTTTGGACTGTGTTGAATACGAAAACGACACCGACCCCACGGTACCGGCCAAACCCCAAGCCGATTTGGATCAACTGGGTTTTTGATCGATGAAATTTAATTTATTGATCTTCAGCATACCACTCTGCAAAAGCAGTCTCTGTTTCCCGTAACTTTAACGAATGAAGTTTTAAATGATTGGGAAGCATGGCTTTAATCTTTACTGCAAATTCTAAGATCATCATTTCGCTAGTGGGTTGGTAATTTACCCTTAAAATTTTATGACCCCTGTTCTCCATTTCATCAGCGATTTCTTTGTGGGGGGAGTTTATGTTAAGCACAGTGGCATGATCAAAGGGACGAACAATTTCCTGATTGACAATGGTCTTGAGGTCTCCAAAATCTATGACCATTCCATTTTTTACATTTTCAGCATCCTCAATGGGATGGCCAATGACCGTGACATCGAGTTTGTAACTGTGTCCGTGGACATTTTTACAAAGGCCGTCATAGCCATATAGGGCGTGTCCGGTTTCAAATTTAAATTGTTTAGTAACACGAACTTTCGTATCCATTTTCTAGAGTGATTTGATAATGTTTTGAGAAAAATCCGATAAGGATAATTTTGCAGTAATTTTCGCATTTTCGGGCAAAAGGCTTTCCCAATTTTGGGTGTCTTTCCAATGAAGTTTACGAAGTTCAAGACAAGCTTTTGGAGCATAAGTTGCTAATTTTTTTGCTTTTTCATTTACAGTTTGTTTTAAGGTTTGTTGATCATTGAAACATTCGGCGTAAAGGCCTTTATCGAGTCCCCATTGGGCACTTTTCCAATGAGCGCTGTCCAATGATAATTGAGCAAATCCCGTGGTTCCTATTTTTCGGCTCAACACCGGTTCGATTACATAAGGCCCCAGGCCAATCGACAGTTCAGACAGTTTAATGGATGCAGTATTAGAAGCAAAGGCATAGTCACAAGCGGCAACCAATCCAACACCCCCACCAACAATTTTTCCATGCACACTAGCTAACACGAACTTTGACATTTTTCTAATGGTATTGAGTAAATTCGCAAAGCCCATAAAAAAGGCTGTGGCTTCCTCTAAAGTTTTTACGTTTTTTAATTCTTTTAGTGAAGCTCCAGCACAAAAGGCATTACCACGACTTTCCAAAATGACCACTGCTGTGTCGGCATCGGCGTCGGCATCTTCGAAAGCCTTGATGAGTTTTTGCAACATGTCAGAGGGGAGACTGTTTCCCTTGGGGTGGAAAAACGTAACCTTTCCGACCTTGTTCTTTTTTTCTAAGTGAACTCTTGCTTCCATTGATTTTCAAAAATAGCCAATCTATTTTGTTTTGGGGTAGTTCAGTGCAAATTGAAATCATTTTTGAAGTCGATTTCCAAAAATCATGGCTAAATTCAAACTTGAATTAACAAATGAAACAACTTTTTTTGTCTTTATTGATCTCATTTTTTTTCTGCTCGAACCTGTCATTGGGTCAACAATATATAAATCTTTCAGTAGATAATGATCTTTATTTTAGTTTAGATCGTTACTATTCGAGCGGCATATTTATCAGTACGGGAAAATTAAAGACGGTTACGAATCTAGGGGGTGTGTCCTATAAAAAATATGCACATTGGACTTTAGGGCAGGAGATCTATACGCCTTCTAACCGCTACACTGTCGATCTGAATGTATTTGATTATCCATATGGGGGTTGGTTGTTTTTGGAAAGGGCTTATGAATATTACAAGAATCCCTTTTCGGCTTGGGGGGCATCCCTAAAGTTCGGGGTAACCGGTAAGGCATCTTTGGCTCCTTATTTTCAAAACCTTTATCACGACAAGATTTTGGGTTTGCGCGACGTGGCTTGGGAAAAGGCCTTGCCACAAAGGTTTCATCTTAACCTCAACCTAATCCAAAGAAAGCGAATGCCTCTGTTGGAAAAATTTGCTTTTTTATATGAGTGGTTCGGAAACATGGGCACCCAACGTATTGCTCTAGGAGGTAGGTTTGGTTTTTTGATCGGAACATCGCAAGCCTTGTCTTTTTTTGGTAATCCTTTGGAGGTGCAAACCAATGAATATGGAATCTATTTTGGATCGCGACAAGAGTACCGTTTTCACGATTTTATGATATCGGGGAGTTTGTTTGACAATCAGGCTCCCTTTGTTTTGGATGCCATTCCTTATAAAAATAGCTTGGAGGTGGGTTTAGCTCTCTACTTCAAAAAATGGAGATTTCTTACACTTTGGAATAGTATTTCGAAAGATAATCATTTACAAAAAAATCAACGCCACCCTTACCTGAATATTTCAATAGGCAGAGTATTTTAGTTTAATTATTCGTGCTGTCACCCTAAATCCCTAAAAGGTTCAAATGTATTTTCACGCAATGCATTAGAGTACTAAGGATATCAGTCTGGTTTTTTATTAGGGTTGAGTACAAAAAAATGAATGCCCAAAAGAAAGACATCAAAATTATTTTTTTGATCACTGATCGGATTTGTGGCTTTTTTTAAAAAACGGTATTGAAGAGAGAGGTCAAATCTATTCCATACATTGTATTGAGTTGCAAAAAGCCAACCAAAAACATTTTTGAACACCCCATCAGGATATTTGTGGCTTTGATTTTTTAGGTCAACGATTGCTGTGTTTTCGGCGATGAGAACGGAATTGTAAAGTAAGCCTGTCTCGAAATGGAGCTTTCTTGAGGGGAACACCCTCAGGGTTAAGGGGAAGCTGAGATAAGTCAATTCATCATAGGATTGATTTTTGATAAGGTCGTATTGATAACTCATTTTGAAATAATCCACTCCCGAATTGAGGGCAAAAGTTTTTGAAAATTTGTATTGAATATATGTACCTGTAGAGAAGTTGATTTTACCAATGGTATATTTCTCAAGGGTATTTCCATAGACTATATGTGTGTGCAGGTCAAAATTCCATTTTCTGTAAAAGGCGTCTAAATCGGGGCCTTTGTTGTATTGCAAAAGCAAATTGGCATCACCTTGGGTGAAACCGATTGAAAATAATGGTATTAAAAACCAAAAGAATTTAAATTTCAATGAGGACATTTAATTAAATATACTATAATTATAAACGATTGTTGGAAAGAGGGTTTCTATATTTAAAGCTTTGTTGTATTTTAGACATAAGCCAAAATGGGGATGTAGCTCAGCTGGCTAGAGCGCTTGACTGGCAGTCAAGAGGTCGTCGGTTCGAGTCCGATCTTCTCCACCTTAATCGTAAGGGATTACAAACATGTAGTCCCTTTTTTATTTAACCACTTGCACATTATTTGCACACAACTCCTGTCAAAGAATAATAACCATTAGTACCAATTATAAATCCTTAATAGCTAATGCAATATAATGTTTTTTGATTTTTTAGGAAAGTTATATATGCCGCTGATCCCATCGCTTAGGGCTCAGGACAGCGGCATACTATCTTTTTCCTAATCAGCTAAAATTATCTCATACCCTCACCACTTTCACCTATAATCCCATCTTTACAATGAGGACATTTCTTAGATTCATAATCCCATGATGTAAATTCATTACTCTCACAATCCTCACAGAACATATCAAGATCTGCTCCATTATTTGATTGTGTAATCCTGTCGTATATGATGTTACATCCAGAGGAAACAATAGCAGAATCTATTTTTAGAGTTTTTTAGTCATTTTTGGCCAATTTTTGATCATTGTTGGCCATTTTTGAAAAATTTCATTTTTTAAAATTTAACGTCAATTAGATTATTGTAAGGAAATTCTTTTGTATGCAATTGTGCGAAAGTTAATATTATCAATAATTAGAATTATAAATTATATCTTCCAATTAAAGTTAATTTACTATTTGTTTGACTTGTTTAATGATACTTATAACTTGCAAAGCAGGAAATGTATTATATAAATGTTAATTTATAATTTCAAAAACTATATTATGACCAATAAAAGACGAAATTTTTTAAAAAAATCTGCTCTAATAGGTGCGCTTCCATTAGTCGGATTTGATCAGCAAGTTATAAACACCGAAAAAATACCTTTCTCAAAAATCAATAAAGGCGATACGATTTTATTTCAAGGTGATTCCATTACAGATTCATTTCGAGAAAAGGAAAAAGAATTACCCAATAGTCCAGATTCTTTGGGAAAAGGTTATGCTTTTCTTGCTGCTTCTAAAATGCTAAATACACTCCCAAAAAAAGACCTTACAATTTATAATCGTGGTATAAGTGGAAATAAAGTACATCAGCTTTTAGATAGATGGGATAAAGATGCATTGGATTTAAAACCCGATTGGATAAGTATTTTAATAGGAGTCAACGATTATTGGCATGTGTTACGCCACGGTTTCAAGGGCACATTTGAAACCTATGAAAATGACTATAGAAAACTTCTTAAACGAACTAAAGAAGCCCTCCCCGATGTTAAATTAATTATTTGTCAACCATTCGCTATTCCTAGAACAACTGCAGTTGACGAAAGCTGGGTTAAACCTTTTGGAAAATAC
>CETK01078321.1_pt1 | contig 49132 bp, 26 predicted proteins | sample 361431 | NCBI WGS metagenome assembly CETK01 (sample SAMEA2622452, study PRJEB7988) | marine metagenome | biome: marine biome (ENVO:00000447); feature: surface water layer (ENVO:00002042); material: "saline water (ENVO:00002010), including plankton (ENVO:xxxxxxxx)" | depth 5 m | reverse complement strand
GTTTATTACTTACAAGGAAAGGTGAAAGACCATTTCAACCTGAGTTAGGTTGTGATGTACAGGATTTATTATTTGAACCATTAGATTTTGCATCTGCTGGTACTATTAAACAAGAAATCAGAGAATGTATTGATCGTTACGAACCAAGAGTATCTGTAACAGAAATCACATGTACACCAGATTTTGATAATAATGGTTACGATGTGCAACTTCAGTATATTATTGTTGGAAGGGAAGACGCACCAGTAGGAGTAGAGTTCATCTTAGAGCGTACACGATAATGCCTTATACTCAGGTTGCCAATTTAGACTTTGAAGATATCAAAGCTTCTCTCAAAGAATATATGAGAGCACAATCAGATTTTACTGATTACGATTTTGATGGATCAGCATTATCTACCTTAATTGACACACTCGCCTATAACACCTACTATACAGCGTTTAACACTAACATGGTAGTCAATGAACTATTCATTGATTCTGCCACCTTGAGAGACAACGTAGTAGCGATTGCCAAGCAACTAGGGTACAGACCCAAGAGTGCTACATCTCCTACAGCATCTGTCTCGTTTACCGTAAATTATACAAATTCAACAACCGATACAGAACTCATCCTAAAGAAAGGAACAGGATTTATTTCTTCTTTTGATAATAACATATATCAGTATGTTGTAATTGATGATGTAAAGGCACAGGTCATCAATGACGTTGCAACATTTACTGATATTGAAGTAAAGGAGGGGACACAACTTGTCAATACCTTTACCGTTAACGCCTCGTCAAAAAATCAAAGATTTATTCTTGATAATCAGAATATTGACACTAACACAATTAGAGTAAAGGTATTTCCTACTGGAGGTAGCTTCAGTGAACCATACCTTGTAGCAGATAATATTCTAGGTGTTGATGCAACATCAAAAGTATTCTTCCTTGATGAGATTGAGGATGAGAGATATGAGATTCTCATGGGCGATGGTGTCTTGGGTAAGAAACTTGATAACAATGCACGTATTGAAGTATCATATTTAACAACATCAGGTCCTGAGAGTAATGGAGTTCGTACATTCGTCTTCTCTGGAGTTCTTGAGAACCCTAATGGTGTATCTCCTAATGCATTCACCACATCTATCACCTCTACCACGCCTTCAGCAGGCGGTGAGGAGATTGAAAGCACTGCTAAGATAAAATTTACCGCACCTAAGTCATATGGAACACAAGACCGTGCAGTCACCGCACAGGACTATGAGGCAATCGTTCGCCAAATATATCCAGCAACTAGTGACATCATTATATTTGGTGGAGAAGATCAAGAACCACCAGAATATGGAAAGGTATTCATTGCGTTAAAACCGAAGGATGCCAGCTACCTAACATCATTTACGAAAAAGAGTATTATAGATGAATTGAAGAAGTTTATAGTTGCATCTGTAGAACCACGATTGATAGATCCATCAATCCTTTTTGTTGAACTGACAAGTAAAATTTTCTATAATAGTCAGGCAACAGATCAAACACCATCACAGATTAGAGATAAGGTTATTGGTGGTGTACAGTCTTATCTTGATACTAGTGATACTGAAAAGTTCAATGGTAAGTTTAGATATAGTAAAATGGTTGGTGTGATTGATGATGCAGATATCTCAATCAATTCTAATTTGACTGAGGTAACGATGAGAAAGGATTTTTATCCTTCCTTAAATTCTACCTTCTATTATGAGTTATGTTTCCAAAATGAGTTTGATAAAGATTGTGACGAACCAGTCCTTGCAAGCACTGGATTTAGAGTTACTGAGTATCCCAACTTTGACGTTTTTCTAGAAGATAGGAATGGTAAAATTGTCCTATATAGACTAGATAGCGTAACTGGCGAAAAGGTTGTCCTTGACAGTGATGTTGGAGACATTGAATATGAAAAAGGTGAACTTAAATTGTATGATCTAACTATCATCAAGGGTAGTTTCTTTGACAATCGCATCTCTGTTAGAGTCAAACCGCTTTCTAATGATATCAAGGCACTCCGTGAGGTTTATCTTGATGTTGATGTTGCAAATTCATCGTTCACCGCATTCAAAGAGTAAGTAAATGCCTGCTGTAAAGACTAAGAGAATATCAACTCTCATTGAATCGCAGCTTCCCGAATTCATCAGTACAGAGTATGAACTGTTTAGTAAGTTTATTACAAAGTATTATGAACATCAGGAGGTACAAGGTGGCACGTTAGATATTATTAATAATATCCAAAAATATGCAGACATTGATTATTATGAAAAAAACTTACTTAGACAACATGATACTTTGGACGTTAGTATCTCTGATACTGATGATACAATTGTATTACAAGATGCAACGAGTTTTCCAAAAAGAAACGGATACGTAAGAATAGACGACGAAATAATTTTCTATGAATCAAGAACAACAACAACTTTATCAGGAGCAGTTAGAGGTGTTAGCGGTAACACAACTCTTGGTGATCTTTATAACTCGTCAAGCTACACCAGCACAGATGCGAGACCACATAACGCTGGTCAGAGAGTTCTTAATGTAAGTAATCTCTTTCTCTATGCGTTAGTAAAGAATTTTGAGAATCAATACCTTGGTTCTTTTCCAGAAAAATATCTCAAGGGTGAGGTAGATAAAAGAACTCTGATTAAAAATATTCAGAAGTTTTACAAAGCTAAGGGAACCACTAGTTCCATTAAGTTTGTATTCAACACTATTGTTGCTAAAGAAGTAGACAATAAACCAGAAGTTTATAAACCAAGAGATTTTACATACAAGGTATCTGAATCTGATTGGATCAATGTATATGCTCTTAAGTGTAAGGTCATATCTGGTGACATTTACAATCTGGTTGGAAAGAAGATTGTTCAGACTGAAACAGATGAGTATGGATATGCCGATGCTACCGTAGATAACGTATATGCTGATGGTACAGCAGATAACGAACAGATTTTTAATATTGTACTCGCACCAGAAACTGTTAATGGTGAATTTGCAATCTCAACTAAGACTAAACTTGAGAAAACAGTATCTGGAACAGATAGCACTGGTAATAGAATCAATGTCTCATCCACTCTTGGTTGGGGTAAGACAGGTTCTATTTTAATTGGAACCGAGACAATCACATTTAAGGAGAAAACTGTAACTCAGTTTATCATTGACGATAGACAACCATCTGGAGCTATTTCATATCCAGTAGGAACAGCTGTATATAAACCAGTAACAATTTCTAATTCTAATGTAACATTACTTACATTTGGTGTGGTCTATAATTTAAGACCAAAATCTGCTCAACCATATTCTAGTTCTGGTGATAAAATTCTTGTATCTAGACCTGGTTTTGAGACTGCAGATCCTAAGATTGTACAGACTGGCACAAATCAAACAAGATGGTTATTGAATCAAGGGACTGCACCAGTGATCCCAACATTACCAAGTATTCAATCATCTGTAAGTGAATTAACTACAGATGTATCATCTATTTTTGCAGACGAACAATATTACTATATTACTTCCTCATCATTTCCATCATATAAAATTCTTGATGGATCTACAGTAAATGAAGAATTACTAGATCAAAAAATTCTTCGTATTATTAGAAGAGAGGCAACAAGAACTACAGAAACATATAAGACTCCAAATAGAGATGTAGGCATCCTTCTAAACGGTGTCCCTGTCTACGGTTTCAGAGATCATGATAGTGTTCGTTTTGGTAAACTAGAAGAGATAAAAATTAATACACAAGGTAGAGGTTATGCAAAACCACCTTTTGTGTTGATTGATCAAGTTCCTAATAAAGCTAGAGCAGTCCTAATTGGACAAGTCGTAGAGAGAATTATTGTTGATACTCAAGATGTTTTTCCAAGAACTCCAGATGTTACTATTACTTCTGGTAGAGGTGCAGTGGTTCGTGCAATTGTAACTGGTGGTAAAGTAACAAGTCTCGTTATTGATAATGATGGAGAATTTTACTCATCTCCACCAATCGTAAGAATCAGAGACAATGCTGGTAGAGGAAGATTTGCAAACTATAATGCAATCGTAAACACTGATGGTAATATCACTGGTTTTGAAAAAATTGACGAGGGTAATTTTTATAATCAGAACACTGTTATTGTAGACATCATTCCTGTTGGAGAAGATGCAACAGGTATCCCATTATTAAAAGAATGGAATTTTAACAGATTTAATAAACTTGAAAATAAACTTGATACAGAGTATGGTTACATTTTTCAAAATTTTAATAATGTATTAGAATATGGTTATGGACATGTTGGTAATCCAAAAGCTTTACGTATTTCTCTTGGTGACAACATAAACAATGCTGGCACTGAACCTGCTACAAAAATTCATTCTCCCATTATTGGTTTTGCCTATGATGGCAATCCAATTTATGGTGCTTTTGGTTATGAGGATCCTTTGGATTCTACGTCATCTATTATTAGAATGACATCTAGTTATTCTTTGAACGGAACTCGTAGAGAAGGACCTTCACTTTCCAAGTATCCTCTTGGATCGTTTAACAATGATTACACATACACTCATAAGAGTGGCACACTAGATCAAAACAATGGAAGATTTTGTATTACCCCCGACTTTCCGAAAGGAACTTATGCTTATTTCATTACTATTGATAGCAATCAAGTACCGCAATATCCATACATTTTAGGAGAGAACTTCTACTCCTTACCTGTTGATAGTAATTACAATTCCAATATCAATCAAGATGATATTCCTAAAAATTCTAAAAAATATTTTATTGATGGAATGCAAGGAAATGGTGAAGGTGTTATTGCATCTATTAATGAGGTAAAATCTGGAACTGTTGATAGTATTGATGTAATTAGATCTTCTGATAATTTTTCTATCAATTCACAATTATATTTTGATAATAGAGGAACAGAGGGATCTGAGGTTGAATCTATTATCTCTTCTGTAAAGGGAAAGAGTGTCAATTACTTAGAGTGTAAAGAAAATAAAGTTGTAAAGCTAACAACAATTCAAAATGCATATTTGTTTGCAGATGATACATTGTCACAACCATCATCTGGTGCATTTGGCACAATTGTTGGTACAGTTAGAAATGACAATACTATTGTTCTTAGAAATGTTAACGGAACCTTTGATGAGACTGGAACTTTCTCTGCTGCAATTAAGACTTTCTTAATTTTGTTAGACCAAAGAAGTTCTTACACCAAAGGTGCCACATTAAGTCTTACTGATGGTGTCAATGCTCCTATTGCCACTGCTGAGGTATTAGAAGGAACATCCTCTCAAAACACAGTTCAGATCAAGGTTCTTACAGGCACATGGATCGTTGATGATAATTATTTCTTACAGTCAAGTAATCTATTCAATACTTCTGGAACAAAAATAGTAACACTAACCTCTCTTAGTGATGGACTCAATCCATTTGAGGTTAATCAGAGTGTTGCTTTGATAGAGACATCAACACCTCATGGATTAGGTATTGGTGATAAAGTAACAGTTGATATCAATCCTAATGACAATACAACAACTAAGACTTATTATTTAAGAAAGAGGTTATATCAAGAAGCTATTCTGATTCCACCTAATAATAAAACTACTATTGATTTCACTGGAATAGGACGTTATGACATACTCAATGGAGGAGCAGATTATACTGCTGGAACTTACACTAGTGTTGCTCTTACTGGCGGATCGGGTACTGGTGCCACTGCTACATTTACTGTATCTGATGCTGGCATAGTATCTGGTATACAAATACAAGATGCTGGCACAGGATATGCTAGAGGAGACTTCTTATCTGTTGCTGATGAGGATTTAGTAAGATCTGGTGCATCACAATCTACTGCAAGATTTACCATTTATGTGGGACACGTTGGTTTTGCATCTGGTGTAACAAAAGTTACAGTTAAGGATGCTTTAGGATTTGCTGTTGATGATTTGATTCAAATTGGTGAAGAAATATTAAAAATTGTAGGTATCAATGGAAAAGATATTTCCGTAATCAGAGGACAGGAAGGAACTGATGATGTAGATCATTTTGATGGACAAGAGGTATCTCTTTATAAAGCACAATATAACTTTGTAAACAATTACCAGATTTTTACGGGGTCTGGTTCTGGATATATTCAATCATATGATCCTGTAACACATAAGATTGTTATTGTATATGATTATGGAACAATAAAACTTAATGCAAATGAAATTACATTGAGCTCTAGTTTCTTTGATTCTAGTAATCCATCAAGATTAGTTTCTGTCAAATCTGCTGAAGAGTTAATTTACAAATTTGAGTTTTCAGAAGACAATAGTACATTCACACCTAACCCAAACATAAATTTACAAGAGTTTTACAAGTATAAGTTTGATACGTCTCATTCTAGTCTCACTGGGACTTATTTTGATATTAGTCCAAGTAGTAACTTTAATTTAATCACTACAGAAAAACAAGAATCCGAAATTTTACCTGGCAATACAGGATCATTTACAGATGTTAAGTTTGGATTTGGTTACAGAGATGCATCAAATTCTTATGGTAAAAAGATTGGCACAGATTTTACAAACTTCTATTATTTTGATAGAAAGAATGTGGTAAATGCTGGTGGAGCATTTTTTAAGATTATAACAGATCCACTACAAGGAATTAAAACAATCAATTATGTTACACCAAATCGTTTTGTTTATGATGTTACTAGCGAGCCTCTTTGGGATGGTTCTGGATCCATTTCTTATACTACTACTGGTCAGTTCGCAATCGGAGAGATTGATAAGGTCAACATCATCAACCTTGGATTAAATTATAAAAAGGTTCCATCTATTATTGGTGTTGATGCATCAGAAAGTTTTAGAGCATCTGCCACAGTATTGTTTGATGTTGCCTCTCAAACTATTACTGGTGTTAGGGTAGATAAGAAAGGTTCAAATTACGTAAATCCAAAAGTTGTAATTGTAGAGGGTGATGGTGTTGATGCAGAGTTTGATATTGTTGTTAGAAATGGAGAAATTTTCTCGTTAGTTGTATCTAAGGTGGGAAGAGGATATACAAAAGCACCAGTTATTCAAATCATTGAGGGTGATGTAGAAGCTTTTGCAAATAGCACTTCTATTGGTGTTCCTCAAAGTGTGTCATTTGTTAGAAATGGTGGTGCATTCCATTTAGATAAAACAGTATCATCCTCCTTTACATCAAACTATGTTGCTGTTCTTAAAAATTATAATGGAGATTTTAGAAAAGGTGAGTTAGTAGTACAGAGAGTAAATGGTATAGAGGTATTAAGAGCAAGAGTTTCTGAGTGGAGATTTGGTTCAAGATTATTAAAATTAGAATCTGTAGTTGGAATTATTCGTGAGGACATTGCAATTGAATCTTATAATACCACTGTGTCTGGTATTGTACATTCAATTTTTGTCAGCACATTTACAGAAGATATTTCTAGTTTCTATGATAATGCAGGATTCTATACTTCTGATAAAGGTCGTTTAGGTGTATCTAATCAAAAACTTATTGATAGTTTCTTCTATCAAGATTATTCATATGTTATAAAATCAAAAACACCCATTGATGAATGGCGTGATCTTATCAAGTCTACAACTCATCCTGCAGGATTTAAGTTGTTTGGACAAGTTGATGTAGAGTCAATTGCCAGTAGTGAGATGGCAGCTGAACTGCCAAAAGCATCTCATTTTAGTGTTATACAACTCTGGGATCCTGATAAAAATAAAATTACCGTTGAGAGCACAAAGCAGGTAACAACACAGACAATTCAATCTGTAGAAAGTCAAAGAATTCGTAAAGCGTTTGGAACTGCTGCAACTAGTGAATTCTTATTCAATGAGGTTAGTGCATTTGAGTTTACACTTGGTGCATCGTTTGACGGTTACTATGACACAGATGGGAAATTACAAGGAACTAAATCATTCCAAATTTTAAGCAATGGGACACCTTTCTTCCCATCTTCAGAAAAAGGTATTATCGTAACTCTAGATGGTGTCATTCAAGAACCTGGCATCTCATATACTATTTCTGGAGATCAAATTGTATTTTCTGCTCCCCCTCTTGGAAATGGAGCAAAACTAACTGGTGATGCTGGTGAGACTACTGCATACAAAGGTGTTACATTCTATGGTAAGGTATTCCAGTTTAAAGATAATCAATATAACACTAAACATCTAAGAAAAATTAGAAATATTTTCCAACGTGGTGGAACTTGGATTGATGCAGCAAATCAAATTGAAAGAAACGTAGAGTTTATTGTAAATGAAACTATTGGGTATGGAAAAGCAACATATCCTACATTAGACTGGGCAACTAAACAAGATGACTATGAAAGAAATATTCGTGCAATCTTAGATGCTTACCAACATGATATTAGATTTGGTGGAAATATAAAAACAATTGACTACTCTTCTATCTTCAATTCAAATGATGAGTATTTGTACATTCAAAATAATAAAACAAATTCTAATGCAATTTTTGCTTATGCTACAAGGTTAGCAAAACTAGCTATCAGGAATTGGGACTTTATTGATGTTGATGTTGAGTATATTTTAGGACAAAATACAATTAAAGTTACAAGCACTGAAAATCTTGCTATTGGTTTGTTTGTAAGTTCTGGTAAGGCATTTTCATCTGGAACTAAAATTGTATCTATTGACAGTGAAACTCAAGTAACAGTAAGTAGTTCTGCACTTGCAAACTCTGGTACTAGTGGTGGTGTTGCTTCTGGTCTCACTGAGATTAGTGGGACTGCTGGTGCTGGACAAACTAACAACCCAACAGACGTTGCAAGAGTTACCACAGGAACAACATTTGACGTTCCTGTTGGTTCTACATTTGGTGTTCCTGTATCCTTCTCAGGAACTGATCAAGCAAAATTTGGTTGGAGTGCATTGAACAATGGTATGTTCTATAAAGCAGGTGAGTTAATTGATCTTAATAGAACATTCATTGTAACTGAGTCCTTAAACTGGGCACAAGCACAATATCCTTCATTAAACTGGGGATCTCTCGCAACTAAGTGTGGTAGAGACATTGGTCTTATCATAGATGCATACGTTTACCATCTTAAGTTAGGTGGTAACTTTAAGATTGTTGAAGCAGCACAACTATACTATCAGAAAAATGATTACCCATATGGCGAAGAATTATACTATATCACTGGACAGTTAGCTGAAACTATTGCTACATTTGAATATGCAAAAGATCTAATGATCCAAGCAATGAGAAATCTATTGCCTGGTCAGGATCCTGATGTATTAGTTGATTCACAATCCCCTGCATGTGTAGAGGTAGCGAGCACACTTAACACATATCATAGCATTGTTACTACTATTCTTACAGAGGGTAGAGGTCTTGTAGAAAAAACCAAACAAAATGAAAATAAAGCAGGTAATTGGACTCCTACTCTTACATATTCAAATTATAATATTTTAGGAGATCCTTTACTACCAGCACAGGAATGTAACAATGTAATTTCTGCAATGGATTCTTTATATGAAAACTTGAGCGATGTTTTAAAAGAAGAAGAAGTTACCAGAACTCTTCCTGATTACATTGATGGTGAGAATAAAGAATTTGAATTATATTGGGATGACAATACAGTTGTGAACACAGAAAAAGATGAGAACTTATTCCTCACTATCAATGCTGTATTACAAAGACCTAAGTTTACAGAAGTATTTCCTTTAGGAGACTCTTATGTTATTGATAAAACTGTAATTCCTAATAAAATTAAATTTGATGTTGCTCCTATTTGGGATCAGGATCTTGGAGCTAAAACTATTGGTGAACCAACTGCAGTAGAAAAAGTTGCAGGTATTGGTGTTGGTAATTATAAGAGACTTACTATTGACTACAACTTAGTTGATGGTGTAAGAAACGGTCCTTTCTTAATTTTAGATGTAGAGGATAACACTGTACAAAACATAGAATCTGAAGATAGTCTCTATGTGTTCTTAGATGGTGTATTACAAGTAAAAGGAAAGGCGTATACAGTGTCAGGTCCTAATATCACATTCCACTCTCCTATTCAAAGTGAGATGATTATTGATATTAGATATCTTTATGGTAGAGATGTTGGACAAGTTCTTAACATTTATGATTATGCACCTGACACATATTTTGCACAAGGAACATTCTCTTTTGATTCTACTGTATTGAGTGCTCTATTAAAATATGATTGGATGGGTGATGCTGTTGGATCTTCAATCCAAGTTTGGCAACAAAGAGCAAATGGAACATACAATGTTATTGGTGAAATTAGAAATCCAGTGTCCAATGGAAACAATGTAGTGTTTGACATCAAAGGTCAAAATGGTTCTCCTGAGAGTGGTTTAGATTATACCTTTGTACCAAAAGGATATTATGAGAGAACATTTGTAATTGCAGATGCTGATATTTCTAATGTAACTGTATCATATGTACAAGACGACTCTGGAAGAAAAATTCTTAAAGATGACAATGGTATATGGTCAGGAAGTAACTATGGAATAACCTATAAAAAACCATTTGTATCACTATCAAATGGAGATAGAATTCGTGTAGATGGAGAAGAGGGATTCCGTAATATTAAAAGATTACCATCAGAAGCTACCAGTAAAGATGGTAGAGACGGGGAGCAATTAACTGACGATATATTCAGTTCAGTCTCAGTTGAGTCTTATACTGGAACTACGAGAGGAGAGGGTTTATCTGTAGTCGCTACTATTCAAAATGGTAGTGTTGTCAAATTAACTTGGAATCAACGTAGTTACGATCCTATTACGCAACCAACTGCGTATCAATATTTCACACCACCAGTTCTTAAATTTATACCTGAGAATGGTGAGGGTGGTGGTGCAAGAGCAAATGTTCTTGTAAGCAAGGGTCAAGTTATTAGTGTTGATCTTATTGATGGTGGTTCTGGTTACACTAAAGCTCCAAAAGTTATTACAACAAGAAGGTTTGATATTCTTTCTGATAGGGATATTGGAATATCATTAATTAATGTCGCTATTAGACCTTACTTAAATGTTTCTCAAACTGGTTTAATTATATCAACTATTGATATTCTTGGTAATAGATTAGTTGATGTAAATTCTTATTCTTCTGTAGATCTACGAAGTCCAGCAGATGCTGATCGTAAGATAACAGCTGAAATTCAAATTGACAAAGATAATATTGTAGATGGTGAATCTGGATTTGATATGCCAGCAGGTATTGATCAACCTGGTCCTGCTCAAATTGTATTCATTGAACCACAACCTGTTGAGATTGAGGGAGTTGGTGGTGTATTGAGACTTCAAGGTTCTGTAAGTGTTGTTTCTGCAGAAGTTCAAGATATTGTTTCTCTCAATTCTATTTCTACTGTAAGTAGGGCAGTTACAAGTAACATACAGAAAATTATTCCTAATGATGCTCTGTCTAATATTAACTTCTTTGAGACTGCTGCATATCTTGATGTTGACTTTAATATTGGTGATTCTATTGCTTACATTCCAGACACCACTAAATTTGATCTAATGGGTCTACTATTGGTTGGTGATGAGGTTGTATACTACAATCGTAAACTCTCTGATAGATTTACCAATATCCTCAGAGGTCAAAAAGGAACTACAGAACAAAATTGGACTGCTGGTACTTTCTTGAGACAGATTCCAGAACTTGTATCTGTTGCTCCTGTTGGTGTCGTTCAGATACAAACTGAAAGTGATGTTACAATGATTAGCATTGGATTTGTAGATTCTGGATTTGAAAGGAAGGTACAAAGACAAGTAACATCATTTGATGATTTAGAAATTACTAAATCAGCACTTGAAGTTGTCTTAACTCCACCACCAGGCGGTGTTGTTGATGGATATGCAGAAGAAATATTCTTAACAGATCCAATTCCCGTTAGATCTGGTAATACAACTGGTGGACATGATGGTGAGGTTGATCTTATTGAGATCAATGGTGGTTACCATGTTGCTAAGAGAAATGCAACTGAGGTTCTCATTGTTAACTCAATATTTGGAAGAACCGCTGAATATATTGGACAATATACTAAAACAAATGTAGGACACACTATCAGTCATTTTGAGGGTATCTTTGATGATGGTGCTGCTGGTGTATCTGGTTTATCACTTGGAGAACTTGATCTTTACTTTGGATCTCTTACTATCAGAGATTTTGAAGAAAGAGGTAAATCTAGTTACACACTAGCAGGTAATAAATTCGTAATGATGCCTCCATCAATACAAAATCCTGTGACAACTTCACAATCTAGTGGTACTATTGGTGGTCCTATAGTTGTTGCTGATACAACTCATTTCCCTGACTCAGGATATCTTTTCCACAATACAGCTGGAGTTTCTTCTACTCAAGGATACACATGGACACAAGACACATATGGATTATCTGGTGCTCAAAATCTAGAAACCACTGCTAATAAAAAGTTTGGAGATAGATCTGTATTCCTTGATGAGACTGCTGGTAGTGTAGATGGTAGTAAAATAACTGCTCCTATCGGAACTCATCTTGGAGCAGGAGATTTTACAATTGACTTCTGGGCTAAGAAAGAGATTAGTAGTTCTAGTGGTGATACCAGTGCTGGATTATTATACTATGGAACTAATTTACAATCAGGTGCATCGTGGAAAGTCTCATCTGGTGCTTTAGATTACTTCTTACCTATGTTTGGTTTCTCAATTTATGTGAATAGTGTATGGAGCTTTAATTTGTCAAGTATAATATTTTGGAATGGTGGAGATGATTCATATACCAACTGCGGAAACTTGAGTACAAATTGGACTCATTTTGCAATCACTCGTTCAAGTGGAACTATTAAAGTTTTTGTTAATGGTGTAGAGAAAGCATCTAAAACTAATACTCAGGATTATACACAAGCTGGTGCTATTGCTTCTGGCAATGCATGGGGAACAGGTGGACAAGCTTTGTTTTCTATTGGTAGTAGTAACTACTCTACTGGTTTAGATTGTTTTAATGGTTATATAGATGAGGTTCACATAAGCAACATCGCCAGATATACATCTAGTTTTACACCACCTACTGCAAGGGTTCTTCCTGATAATTACACTACATCATATGATAATTTTGATACTCCAATTCCATCTAACTCTGGTGTCATACAATACACTGGAAAAACAGCAACTTCATTTACTGGATGCTCACATTATAGAGGCAGTACCACGATTGCTTCTGGATCTGAAATAATTCCATTTTCACCAGTATAAATAAACAATATAAATAACTCAGGCACAAACTACAACGTTGGACAAATAAAACCATGGCTGCTATCATTTCTGATAAGTTTCGTATTTTCAACGCGAAACAATTCCTAGAATCACTTACAGAGGGCGCAAACGATACGAGCGCGGAACGATCTAGGATGTACTTCTTTGTGGGTAGACCGCAACCTTGGAAAGCATATTTAGAAATTTATTCAAAAGGTTCCACAGCTTTTGCTGTTGGTGACGAGGTATACGTCGGGACATATGGTTCCACTGCTTTCCGCGCCACCATTGCTCAAGTTTATGATAGTGCCCTTCTTTTGACCGACGTTTTTGGCAGCAATGGCGTTAACTCTGCTCCTCCTCTTGGTTCTTCTCTGAAGGGTAGAACAGGTGGTGCTGGTGGTTCTGATACAGGTGCTACTGCTAAATCTGGCGTTTATCGTTATGCAACCGAAGACGTTCCTCCCCTTCCTCTTGATAACCAGAGAGAAAAAATTAATCTTTATGACGAACTAATTGCAGCTAAGCGTATTACTGATGCTTTTGCAAGAACAGTTATCCGTCGTTATAATTGGGATCTAGTTGCTAACCCTAAGTATGATATGTGGAAACCTGATTACTCTGCTACACCTGGTGGCGGTGGTCAAATTGGTAAGCAAACTGCAACTGGTGCAAACACAATTGCAGACGCAAAATTTTATGTGATGAATTCCACATACGAAGTCTTTAAATGTCTCTATAATGGAGAAAGTCCTTCTAATAGCACAGGACAGAACGCAACTGAAGAACCAAGCACTGCAGGTGGTAACTATGATTCATCAACTGGCATCTATACAGAAACAACTGGTGCTGGTTATATTTGGAAGTATATGTATACTATTCCAACTGACGATGTTTTAAAATTCCTTTCATCTGACTTTTTACCAATCGTTCTTCCTGCTAACGCTTCTAGAACTGCTGTTGTAGCACAAGCTGTAGAGGGTGCTGTTGATGTGGCAGTTATTGAAGACGCTGGAAGTGGTCTTCCTGCGTCACAAACTCTATACACAGGCATTAAGGGTGATGGATCTAATGGTGTCGTAGAACTCGTAACAAATGGTTCTGGAACAATCACTTCAGCAAGTATTCAAAATCGTGGATCAGGTTATACTTATGGTAATGTATTGTTAGGTAATGGTAATCTATTCTCTGATTCTGGTTTATCTTCTGCAGTCACAACTGGTGCATCTGCTGTCGGTGCTATTGAAGTTATTCTTCCTCCTACTGGTGGACATGGTTCTGATCATGAAACAGAACTAAACGGTAAGCGTGTTATGACAAACATCCGTCTTACATACTCAGAGGGATCTGGTGACTTCCCAGTAGACAATGACTTCCGTCGTATTGGTATTATTGCTGATCCATTCAATTGGGGAACAACAACATTTTCAACTGCGGACACATTATCTGGATTAAAATCTGTTAAAATTACAGGTGCTTCTGCAGATTACTCAGTTGATGAAAAAATTACTCAGACTGTAACTGGTGGTACAGCTTATGGTACAGTTGTATCATGGACATTGGATAGTGGTTCAACTACTGCTGGAGTTCTTAAGTATATCCAAACAAATGATGCTCATACAGACAATGGTGTTGTGAGAGCGTTTGAGTCTAATGGTTCTAATGCTATTACTGGAGAGCAATCTACTGCATCTGGTAACGTAGATACATCCTATGGTTCTACAACATTAGGTGTTACTTTTGCAAGTGGTTTAGCAGCGCCTGAGATTGAAAATAATTCTGGTGATGTCATCTATGTTGAGAACAGAAGACTAATCACTCGTGCACCTGACCAGATTGAAGATATCAAGTTAGTTATTGAATTCTAAAAACTGCGCTAAATACTAGGGACTAGATACTTAGTATTTTGGCGAAGTAAGATGCCTCAGAAGACAAACCTAAATGTAACTCCTTATTACGAGGACTTTGACGCGAGTAAGAATTTTTATAAGATTCTATTCCGTCCTGGCTACTCTATTCAAAGTAGGGAATTAACGCAAGTACAATCTATTCTACAGAATCAGATTGAGAATTTTGGAAAATACGCATTCAAGCAAGGTGAACTTGTAATTCCTGGCGAGGTAGGTCTTAACACAAAATTAGATTACGTAAAATTATCGTCTGTTTCTGAGGTCGCTGTCTCAGAGGGAGACGATATTGTTTTTAAGAAATATGATATTACTCAATTAGTAGGACAACAGGTTGTAGGTCTTACCTCTGGCGTCATCGGAACCATTCTTTCAACAAAGTTAGCAACTGAATCTTCTGCAGATACTTTGTTTGTTAATTACATTAATAGTGGTAATTCCAATACTGAGACTACTTTTAGACAGGGTGAGACTCTAGAGGTAGTTGATGGTGTCAATACTCCTTTGCTAGTTGTAGGGACAGATGGTAGTGTTCTTCCTACTAGTATTGAGATTACTAATCCTGATACAGGAGAGGTAACATCTTTAGAAAGTCCTGCAATGGGATTTGGTTCTGCTGTAAAAGTAGAAGAGGGTATTTACTTTGTAAATGGTTACTTTGTTCGTAATGACGAGGCATTACTTGTTATTGATGAATATTTTAACAAACCATCTGCAAAGGTAGGTTTTACAATTAAGGAAGAGGTTATAACACCAGAAGAGGATGCAAGTTTATATGACAATTCTATTGGGTCTGCAAACTATACTGCACCAGGCGCACATAGATTAAAAATTAGTTTAGAGTTAAAAGAGTTCGCTCTAAATGCAATTACTGATAAGAATTTTATCCAATTACTAAGTGTCTCTAGAGGTCAAATTCAGAGTAAAATTTCCTCTACAGATTTCAGTGTTTTAGAACAAACATTAGCTCGTAGAACTTTTGATGAGTCTGGAGATTATGTTGTAGATAATTTTTCTGTAGATATTAGAGAGTGGGCACAGAAAGATGGTAATAGAGGTATCTACGGTGTTGATGAGTTTGGTCTCTTTAATGGAAAGAATGCTTCTGAAGCAGCAAGAAAAATGGTTGCCAGTATTGGTCCTGGCAAAGCATATATTAAAGGATATGAGATTGTTAATAAAGAAACTAAGTATCTTGAAATTAACAAAGCTAGAGAAAGTTTATCCAGTGATAATGTAAATCTAAAGAGTAAAGGTCTTCCTACTTATAGTGTTACTAATGTTTTTGGTAGTGTTCCTCTAAACAAAGAAGGATCCGAATTAACTGCATACCCAGATGTATTCTTGTATGCTACCTTTAACGATGGATCTATTGGATTAAACAATACAGAGTTACCAACTGATCATAGACAAACTATTGATAGAAGAGGTAAAATTTTTAATACTGATGATGGAATCAAAACCATTACTCTACAGATTACTAATACTACAACTCTTATTGGTGCTGTAACAGATTCTACATTCCAGACTCAATTTGGTGAATTGTTCTATATTAAAACTAGAAGTGATGTAGGAACACCAACTGCAATCAGTTCTTTCAAAACTTTATCTTTTGCAACGTCAAACAAACCATTAATTAATTCATCTGAATCTGTGCAATTTTTAGAATTAACAGTATTTGGTAATAAGAGTGAATTAGAACTACTTGCATTAGAATATGATTTATCTGATAGTGAGTTTAAGAGAAAAATTTATCTAACAGAAGCTGATGCTGCTGCAGGAAACGATGAGTTTGGATTTATTGTAGATTACTCTGAAATTATTACTCCTGTTATTGGTAAGACAAAACCAAGCAACTTTTTCTTAAAAAGTAGAGGATCTGGTTTTAATTCTGATTCTGATATTGTATTATCAAAAGGTCGTTTAGAAGCAGGAACATCTGCATATAATACTACATTTGGTTATTCATATTTTGATCCTCAGTTCTTTACTAAAATTATCTTAGAATCTATCCCTTCAGGTGCTAATGCATTTGATGAGGGTAAGTATGTATTTGGTATTGATAGTGATGCATATGGTGTTGTGGAAGGATCATCAGCTGGTGTTTATAGTACAGGAAGAATTTTATTCATTAAGACTTTATCTGGTAAATTCCAATCTGGTGAGACAATTAGAGATGAAGATGGAAATACTGTAAAGATCGCAAAAGATAATACAATCTCACATTTTGTTGTACAAAATAGAGGTCTAGGATATGCTGACGGTTGTTCTTTACTAATCAACGGTCTTGAGTTTGATGCATCAAAAATTGATTTGGGTAAGACTATTGCAGGTAACATTTATAATGCAACTATTGTTAATAGAAGAGCAGTAAGTATTGAGTATGCACAACCACCAGCTGTTACTGTAAAATCTCCTGATGGTGCATCTGCTCCTAGTTCAGCAGCTGCTGTTGTACCTATTCTGTTTAGAAATACAGTTACAACATACACTCCACAAAATGTTAAATCTATTGGTTGCTCTTATGGTTCTGGAAACTCTAACTCTTTCTCTGCAGATGTTGTTGTAGATAGTCAGGTTAACTCAGAAATAAAAGCAGTAACAAATTTTACATTTTTTGGTTCACAAGGATCTAATTTTATTGAGTCTACAAGTTTCAGTGCTGATGCATCTATCTTATTACAGCAAGGAGATCTTGTGCAATTTTCTGACGATTCAAACAACTTAGTTCGTGCAATAGTACAGTTTGCCACAAAACAAGAGGGATCTTCTAAGTCTAGAGTCTATCTAGATACTGTTTTGCCTGGCGATGTCACAAATACAAGTATTGTTCGTTTACGTCCTAAAGTAGAAAACACCAACTCAGGAACATTATTATTCCCAACTGGTAGTAAACAAGTATCTCAAATATCTGCTGGTGGTGAGGATAGTAAAATTAAATATTTCTTCCGTAGAGATTTTGTAACCACTGCATCCTCTGGTGGTGGTACAATTACATTTGCTGCACAATTACCATTCGGTACACAAAGATTTGCAGCTTATAGTGAAAATAACTTTATTATTACAGTTTTAGATCCTGGCGATTCACCTGACATTGTAAAAGGTGATATTGTTTTTGTCTCTGAGGATTCTGTAGAAATCACATCTGCCACTGATACTGCAAGTGGTCTTACATCTGGTAGTATTAGTTTACAGTTGCCATCATCATATTTTGGAAATATTCCTACTAATGGTACATTCCCTAAATTAAAATTGACTGCTACATTAGAAGTATCTAATGCAAAACCAAGACTTAAAACTGCAGTAAGAAATAAGAGAATTGTTATCGCCTCTGCTGGTGATCGTATTGTACCGTTTAGAGGACAAGATTTTGATACAGAAATTGTAGAGACTTTATCATATGCTGATGCTTTTAGATTGAGATATATCTACGAAGGAACATCCTCTCAAGCACCTGATGTAGACACAGCTGGTAATTTAATTTCTGGAACTGATGTTACTGCGAGATATACATTTGATAATGGTCAAAGAGATACATTGTACGATGTTTCTAGAATCGTATTGAAACCAGGTTTTGAACCTGCAGCTGGACAATTATTAATTGCATTTGATTACTTTGAACAATCTCAAGGTGATTTTGTAACTATAGACAGTTATTTACATGAAGCAGGAGTTCCAGAAGATGAGATTCCTTCTTTCAATTCTTCCGTACATGGAAACTTAGAACTTAAAAATGCAATTGATTTTAGACCTAAAGTAGATAGTGATGCTATCATTCCTGGTTTCCTCAACATTGCTTCTCTAGAAACAACTGCTGGATCTTTTGCTGGTTCTGGTGCTGTATTGTCAAGCACACCAGCTCCTGATTCAAATCTTGAATTTACATTTTCCTTCAGTCAAATACAATACTTAGATCGTATTGATGGTATTTTCTTAGATAATAAAGGTCAGTTTATAGTTAAAGAAGGTAACTCTTCTCTCAATCCAAGCAAACCAGATCCTATTGATGATGCTGTACCTCTTTTCTATGCATACATTCCTGCATTTACTAAAACAACAAAAGATGTAAGAATTACACCAGTAGATAATCGTCGTTATACAATGCGTGATATTGGTAAACTAGAAAAACGTATTGAGAGATTAGAATACTATACTACACTTAGCATCTTAGAACAACAAGCCCTTAATATGCAAGTCAAGGATGAGATTGGTCTTGATAGATTTAAGTCTGGTTTCTTTGTGGATAATTTTGAAGCACATTTAGTGGGTAACTTACAATCTCTTGACTACAGATGTGCAGTGGACAGTCAGCAAAGTGTCCTACGTCCTCAAGCAAAAGAAGATTCTGTAAATTTAGAAGAGGTTAATGTAAGAGAAGATCAGAGAGCAGTTTCTGGTTACAAAAAATCTGGAGATATGGTAACTTTGCCTTTCTCTCCTTTAAATTTGTTAGGTAATGATTTTGCATCTAAGACTTTAAATCCAAATCCATTTGTTGTTCTACAGTATGTTGGTGATGGTGAAATCTCACCATCTATTGATCATTGGTACGATCAAACTGAAGAACCATTGGTGGTTGATACTAATACAGATCTGTTCAATATTTTCCTAGCAAAAGAAAATGTAAAAGAGAGTTTTTCAAGTCTATTCAATTCATTTGTTGTGAATTGGGTAGGTACATCTACTTCATTTACTACAATTAATTCATTAGGTAATGTCAATACACAACAAGCTGTAACTTCTGTCACTAATGCATCTGTAGGAAGCACATCTAATATTAGTCCTCAAAATAATGAAGTTGGAAAAGGAATTAAAACTAAGAGTATTGGCGAAAGTCTAGTCTCAACTTCATTAGCATTCTTTGCTAGAAGTATTCCTGTTAGATATGTGGTTAGGAGAATGAAACCCAACACAAAATTATATGTCTTCTTAGAAGGAAGAGATATTGGTCGTTGGGTTAATCCTGATCTAAGATTTACTGGTATTGCTGGTAACTCTTTATCTGCATTTAATGGTGAAATTACCACAGATGAATATGGTAACGCTAGTGGGTTGATTGTCGTACCAGCAGGAAATCCACCACTTGAAAATGCAACTTGGTCTGGTGATGTGGACACATTACCATATGATACTTCTGCTGAAGAGGTATCAATTACCTCTGGTATATTAACATTTAGATTCACCTCTAGTGCAACTAATGAAACTAAGGATCAAGTTGATAGTTACACAGAAATTAAATACTATGCTACTGGTCTTCTCCCAGAAAATCCATCTAGCATCGTATCTACAAAACCATCTATCTTCAAATCTAACGAGGGTATTCAATTAATTGAAAGTAATACTGACAATCCTGTAAGACCTAATCCTCTTGCACAAACATTTAAGGTAGAGAATTTAGATGGTGGATGTTTTGTAACTGGTGTTGATCTTTATTTTAATAAGAAGAGTACTAACATCCCAATTAAAACTTACATTTCTAATGTAGATGCAGAAAAACCAGCTAAAAATATTGTGCCTGGTTCTGAAAAAACTCTATCTCCAAATACCTTCTTAAAATGTTTTGCTAGTGGTAACGTATCCGTATTTGTAGGTGAGAACGTAACAGGTGCATCTTCTGCTGCATCAGGTCCTATTCTTGAAATTTTTGATAAAAATAATGTAAAACTAGTCGCTACTGCATCTGGTAAATTTAGTCTTACAAATGAGCAAGTATACACAATTGTTCTTAGCAATCATAATGGTAAATCTTTTGTGCAAAATGAGGATTTAATTATCCCATCTGTTACAGAAGCAAATGCATTAAACAATACTGACTTAGTTCTTTCTATCGCAAAAGATAGTGGTAAAGTTTCTAGAATGAGAATTACCAACACTGGTCAAAATTATGACAGTGCTATTCTTACAGTTGAGAGTCCACAATTACCTGGCGGATCTACTGCTACAGCAAGTATAGAAGTTTCTGGTGGTCAGATTTATAATGCTGAGATATCACTATCTGGTTTTGGATATACAGAGGCACCATCTGTGGTTGTAAAAGGTGTAGGAAATGGAGCTGGTGGATGTGAAATTCAAACATTTATTGAGATTGATACTCCATCAGTTAGAATGGGAGTAGCAGTTGATGCTGGTGAAATAACAAATTCTACAACACCTACACACTTTGCATTTGATTATCCTGTATACTTACAGAACGACACTGAATATGCATTGGTGGTAGAAACAGACTCCACTGATTATGAACTTTGGGTATCTAAATTAGGAGAAACCGATATAGCAACAAGTACGGTCATCACCACCCAACCATCATTAGGTTCGGTTTACCGATCACAAAACACTGAGAGTTGGACTGAGGATATATTTGAAGATCTTAAATTCATATTATATCGTGCAGAATTTAATACATCTAGACCAGCAGAACTTCTTCTTAAAAATGTTGATCTTGGATATGAACTCCTAGATGCAAATCCTATAGAAACAAATGCAAGTTCTAATTCTGCCTCTACATCTAGTCTATTTAAAAATAATAACGCTGTTATCAAAGTAAATCATAGAGATAATGGTTTTGAAGATAGTGGTAAATCTTATGTTTTCTATAGAACCGCTGTTGAGACTGGTGGTATTACTGCATCTACTATTAACAGTAATCTATTTAAGGTAACCAACTCTGGTGTTGATTCTTATAATATTCTTTTTCCATCTCAAGCTGCAGGAAACTCTGTTGGTGGTGGTACTTCTGTGTATGCAAGTCACAATAGAAAGTTTGAAACTTTATACCCACAAATTCATTATCTAACATTTACAGGAACCTCTCTTGATGTTTCTGTACAAACTACAAACGTAGTTCCTGTGGATTCTTCTACAACAAATTATACTTCATATTCACAGGCAGAATATGAAAGAACATTCTTGAATGAACCACATTACTTCACAAATCAAAAGATGATTGCATCTGAGATCAATGAGACTTTGAATAGTTTACAAAGATCTCTAACTTACAAGATGCAACTATCTTCTACTTCTAGTAACTTATCTCCAATCATTGATCTCTCCAGTGCATCTGTTAAGACTGTAAGCAATAGAATAGAAAATGCAAAAGGAGAAGAGAATAGGTTTGGTAGGAGAGATCAAATAATTGAATTCTTCCCAGTATATCAGTTTGAACTTGCTGGTAATGCAGGAACTGAACTACAAGCTAACCAAACAATTGAGGGACAAACATCTAAGACAACTGGAACTATTGCTAGAGTTAATGGTCAAGTTGTATATGTTAGGGTTAAGACAAGTCAGTTCTTCCAGAAAGGAGAAGTTGTTTCTTTAGGTAATCAATCTCAATTAACAAATGTTACTGTTGATTCTAATCCATCACAGGTATTTGCATCTATTGATGACGGTGCAACTATTGTAGCAAGAAATCCCTCTGTGATTCTTGAGACATATGACAATACTATCACTGGTAAGGCAGTTATCTGGAATAGTCAAACTCAAGAATTAACTGCTAGGGTAGATGTAAATCCGATCAATGATAATTATACAGATAGAATTATTGATAATGTTTTATACAATAGAAATGCTGTTGTTGGTGATCAAATTGCAGACATCTTCCGTGTAGGAGACTTTATCAAATATCCTAATCAACCAGACGAGGAGGCAAACTATTTAGAGGTAGGTAAAATTACTTACACTAATGGTATTGATTTTGTTCCTGAGAATACTTCTAAGAATGGTTCTGCAATAGCTAAGTATGTAACTAAGGAAATTGTTATTAGCAATCCAGCAACTGCTATTGATGTGCACTTAATGGCAAATGTTAAAGACATTGCTAATATTCAAGTTCTATACAAATTTAAAAAAGCATCTAGTCAAGAAAACTTTGAGGATATTGATTGGGTATTGTTTAATGAAAATGGAGAACCCGATACATTAGAATTAGCAACCACAGAAAATTCTATTTCAAGTGTTGTTGAGAAACAATCTTCTTATCAGGATTTGAAATATAGTGTATCTGATATTGAGGAATATTCATCATTTGCAATCAAAATTGTAATGCTTGGTGTTGATCCTTCATTCGTTCCTAAGATTCAAGATATTCGTGCAGTCGCTGCATTCTAATTCCGCGTATGGACTTTATTAAAGTTGAAGGGCATGATGGTCTTGTAAGAGACAAAAACACTGGTGCCATAATCAATCTAGACGATTCTGCAATAGCTGCAAGACGTAAGTCAAAACAGCTTGGTTCCGCGTTGGACGACATAAATATGTTGAAGAATGAAGTTTCTGAGATCAAATTTTTACTTAGAGAGTTAATTAAAAATGCCAGCAATTAATGTCGCAAAAACTGATACCTTTGAACGTCAGAGGCAAAAGATCAACCAGATTGGTGATCAAATTTTTAACATTTCTCAAGGAGGAAGTGATCTTTCCACAGGTAATTTAAAACTTGGTGATGGTACACGAGTTACTCCATCATTAGGATTTGTCAATGATACAAAATTAGGTATTTACAGACCTAGTTTGGGTACACTAGGATTTGTATCTGGAGAAAAAAATATATTAGATTTAACTCTTGATGGAGGTAAGTGGTATAACGATTACAAGTTAGTAAAAAAAGAATTAACATCTTCTCAAATTACAATTACTGACGCTGGTCAAAATTATGATGCAGGTTCTTATAATGACATTCCTTTCACAGGTGGTTCTGGTCAACTTGGCACAGGAGATATTACAGTAACTGGAGCTGAGGGAACTCTTACAAATGGTGGTTCTGGATATTATCCTGGTCAATACAATGGTGTTTCCTTAACAGGTGGAACTGGTTCTGGTTTAGAAGTTTCAATCACAGTTGATGATACCGAAATTGAGTTGACTGATGGTGGTAGCGGTTACGCTGATGGTTTTTATAGTAATATTCCTCTGACGGGTGGTACTGGAAACGGAGCAGAAGTAGGATTTTCTGTTGGTAATGGAGAGATCACTGCAGTAACATTGTCTAGCACTGGTACTGGATATACGAACGGAGATGTATTATCAGTAGATCCTGTTTTTGATGGTGTTGGTTCTGGTTCTAATTTTGCTGTAACTGTAACTACTTTTCCTGGCGTAATTACCGATTGCACTATATTTTCTGCTGGATCTGGTTACACAACAGGTGATGTATTAGGAGTAGATCCAAATTTTGATGGTTATAATACTGGTTCTAATTTTTCTTTTACTATAGGAAGTATTGGATTTATTACAGCAGTTACAATAAACAATTCTGGAATTGGTTACGCTCCAAATGATATCTTAAGTGTAAATCCTGGTGATTTAACTCAACCAGTTAATATTGTAAACTATGTTAATCCAGTTTCTGTAATTACTTTTACTGGTGCTATATCTGCTGGAACATTTACTACATCTGATACTGTACAAACGCCTGGTGGGGTAGCTGAAACTCTATCAGTAACAGTTGAGACAACTATTGCTGGAGAGGCAAACAACACATATACAGCAGTAGCTGGAACTGGTGGAACGGGATCTGGTGTCACATTTGATGTATCAAGAGGTTTTGATGGAGCAATTGTTGGTGTTACTGTTAACTTAGGTGGTGCTTTCTATACAGCAGCTGATGCGATTACAATTGCAGGTAATTTAGTAGGTGGATCTTCTCCTGCTGATAATATTACACTAACCATTGATACAGTATCTGCTGGTGGTTTAGCGGTTGGCATTTATAAAGTTGTTGAATCTGGTGGTAATCTTTCTTACTTAATTACAGAACCAGCAGGAATTTCAAATGGTGACACTCTAGTAAGAAGTGCTGCACCTACAGTTCCATATACTACAAATACTGTCAATAATAAAAATAAATATTTTCTTGATACTGGAAGTGGGCAAGCACTAACTCCAGATCTAACATTTTATGTTGGTAGTAAATATAGTTTTAATATATCTGATGGTTCAAACAGTGGTCATCCATTTAAGTTATCCATTCATCCAGATGGTATACACAATACAGTAACCAAATCAAATATTACTCTAACAGCAGATAGCAATCAAATTACAGTTGCTTCTAATACTGGTATTCTAGTAGGAATGCTTGTTAGTCTTGAGTCAGGTGGTACAGGAGGATTACCATTCGGAGTTGAGGTTCAATCCATCAATGGTAACACAATTACCTTATCAAAACCCGTAGATACCTCAGGAACATCAGATGTTAAATTTACTGGAGCTCCATACACTGACGGTGTAGTAACTAGTTCTACAAATGTTACTTTATCTGTAACTTCATCAACACCATCAACATTATATTACTATTGTGAGGTTCACCCAGATATGGGAAGTGAGGATGATAATGAAGCTACAATTACAATAGATCCAAATAACCCAAAAACTTTTGGATCTGGATTTACATTAACTGTTAATGGTGTTTTAGAGACAGAACCAATTAAGACAAATGTTTTCACTGGTGATTTTACTTCAACTAGTTTTACAGGAACATCTGCAACTTTATCTTCTCTAACTGTTGGTACAGTAAATGCTAGTCAGACAGTTTCTACAAATATCTTAACTGTAGACACTGAAATTAACTCAACCAACTTAAATATTGCAGCAACATCAGTTACTGTTGATTCCAACTTGACAATAGGATCAATTACTGTCAATAAAATTACTGGAGATGTTAATACAAATGGAGAGATAAAAACTACTAATAAAATTAACGTAAATGATTTAGTATCAATTGAAGATACTGGTAAAATAAAATCATTAGGAACTAGTGATCTTGTATTTGCTCCTGCAACTAATAGAGTTGCTAAAGTTGAGGGATTGACCTCTTTAATTATTCCAAAAGGAACTACATTAGATAGACCAGGCGCGGGATTGGTAGAGGATGGTGCGATCAGATTCAATACAGATAATGGACAATATGAAGGATATAATTCTGCAACAACCTCATGGTCTTCTCTTGGTGGTGTTCGTGATATTGATGGCAATACTTATATTTTAGCAGAACTAACAGCTGGTGCAAATGACAATACATTATGGTTCTATAATGATTCTGTTAACACAGTTAGATTTACACCATCATCTTTTGAATTTCATGGCGTAAAAGAATTATCCTCTGTAAAATTAGGTATACCATCATTTACAGTTTGGGCAGCAAACACTCCTGTAACAACTGGACAATATGTTAAGTATAGAAATAATTTATATGAAGTAACATCAAGTGGTACTACAGCATCAGTTGGAAGTGAACCAACACATACTAGTGGAGCATTAAACAATGGAACTGCTGAACTAACTTGGTCTCAACTTGCAGTAGCTCCAATCACATTTAATAATGCAGAAGAAGTTCAAATAGGTCCTTTTAAAAACTGTCCTTTAATTATTGGTCAAGAACTTAAACTTGATGACAATAAAATATCTACACAAGTTCAAGATTTAATTATTCAACCAAATGCTGGAAAACAAGTTATTGTTGATTCGGTAACTCATTTTAGAATTCCTGCTGGTAATAATAATCAAAAATCAATCGCCTTACCTGGTGCTGGATCAATTAGATTTAACACAGAGATTCAACAATTTGAAGGTTACAGTGGAACAAACTGGTCATCTCTTGGTGGAGTTAGGGATGTTGATGGAAACACATACATTATTCCTGAGAGTTCTCCTGCAGCAAATGAAAATATATTATATTTCTACAATAACAATGTCAATACAATCCAATTAACTGAGACAGCATTAGATTTTACTGGTGTTGATACCGTTACAACTTCTGGTGGAAATAATTTAGCGATTGAAACAGAGGTCTTTACATTAAATTCTAACGATACCACTATTGATAATAGTGATACGTCTAGAACATTTGTTCATACATCTAAACAATATCTAGATTTAGGATTGTCTAGTGGTTTGAATGTGGATCCTGTATTGAGATTAGATAATCAAGGTGATGTCTATCTTAATACTACATTTGGTAGTGGTAGTTTTAATGGTGTTAAAATACTTGACGGTGACCTCAAAGAGTTTGAGCTAGCAGATTACAAAATTAAATCCTCTACTTTTGCACTAGATAAGGGTGGTTTAGAATCATCTGCTGTCATCCTTTATCCAAGTGGAAATTCTAAAGGATGTAAGGTAACTGTAGTTTCTAAATCTAGTTCTGGAAAAAGATCTATGTCTGAATATGCAGTTATAGATAATGGAACGGATATTTTCCACAATGAGTATGCCTCCTTGAATACTTCTGATGATCAGTATACAGCAACATTTGATTTTACTGCCTCCACAGAACCAAGGATCACTTTAACTTTGACAAATGATCATGCAACTTCTGATGTTATTAACTTTACCGTACTAGTTCAGGAGATCAAGTAAATGCCAATTAACTTAAAAGAGTTTGAATCATTAGGAGGTTTTTCTGTTGGAGAGACTTCTGTAATTGATAAAGATAGAAATGCACAAGATCTCAATTCAATTGAGATGAAGAATTCTTTTTACAGTGATAGTAAAACAGTAAATTATATTTTACGAGGTGTTAATACAGCAACACTTCAATTAGATCAAGTTGGAACAACAATTACAATTGATAACAGTACAATGAACTTTGTTACTGGTCATTTTATTGGAGTAAATCCATCAGGAATAGTTTATACTGGAAAAATTGAAAGTGCTGTTTATTGCAATGGATCTGGTGCTACGTCTGAACTTTCTAGTATGTTGACAATCATTAAGGATGATATTCCAGTTAGCGAGTCTTGGACGATTGTACCATTTACAGCTGTAAATCGTTTTAGTTATGCTACTGTTAGATCTGGAACCGTACAAACTATTAAATGGGCAGTATCTACTGAAGTTATCACCATTGCTTGGTCTTGATGCTAAATATAAGATAGGAAAAAAGTCAAGAGCACGGGAACACCATGAGTTTTCATATTAATTCCGACAAAGAGAAAATTAGGGGTGTAAACCCTAAGATTATCGGTGATAATGAAGCTACCATTAGGGTAGGTACTGGAGCGGATGAACAAGAAATTATGCGCCTTCAGAAAGACCCTAACAGTGGTCTTCCTCGTGTAGGTATTAATAGAACGGGTCAAAGAATTGATAAGATCCAATTAGATACGGGTGGAACGGGATATACACAAGCACCATTAGTCGTTGTTGATGCTCCCCCAGCAGGTGGAACTACAGCACAAGCATCTGCTACAATTTTTAATGGAAGAGTGACATCTGTTGTTGTTAACGATCCTGGTAATGGATATACAACAGCACCAAATGTAGTTTTTACTGGTGGTAATGGTGCTGGTGCAGCTGCAACTGCTTTCCTTGACTCTGTTGACTTTGAACTTGATATTAACGGTGCTATAAGAACATCAACATCTATCATCTCAGATACTGCGAGAATTCTGAATATTGATGTTGAGAATTTTGTTACACCAGACTTGAATATGAGGGCACCAAACCTCAAAACGTTCATGAATGGAACTGGTACGCCATGGGCTGCCAATGTTATTGTACAGAAAGATCAATATAGATATGCAGTTGGTAATGTATATCAAGCGACAAATACAGGAACTACAGGATCATTAGCACCAGAACATAAAGATGGTATTGTAGCTAATGGTGAAGTTCTTTTTAAACATATTGGTTACAGAGTAAGTAATCAAGATGATTTTAATTACTTAGAGACTGGAGAAGCTGGTACATTCCCTCGTTCTATCACACCTCTATTAGGTGACAGAACAGATAAAATTGCTACTACAGAATACGTCCTTAATCTAGCAACAAATGATGTTGGTGGTCGTGTTTACGTTTCTCAACAAATTGGTTCTGATCTTAATGATGGTCGTTCTGCTGTAAACCCAGTTAGAACTATTAAAAAGGCAGCGCAGATTGCATGGTCAACACCTGGTGTAAAAGAAACATTGATTGTTTCTGGTGGTGACTATGTAGAGGACAACCCAATATCACTACCACCTGATTGTTCAGTTGTTGGTGATAACCTTCGTTTGGTAATCATTAGACCAGGTAATATAGGAAAACATATATTTAAGTTTGGAGATAAAAACTACGTTACTGGAGTAACATATAGAGACAAAATTGATTCCAATGGTGATGCGGTTGGTACATGGGACTTCGCTATGGTCTTTGACGATAAGCAAAGAATCTGTATTGACAATGAAGTTAACGGAGATTTTGGTGTAGACTTTCCAATTGGTCATCAAATATTCGGACCTGATAGATTCCGTATTAGTTTCCAAAACAACACAGGATTAAATCTTCTTGCAACTGGAGTTCAAGTTTTAGGTTTGAACACAGGTGCTAGAGCAAATGTTCTTGGTGTTACTTTTAACTCTGAAACTGGTGCCAATGCTTATGTTTCTGGTACTATTGATGTACAATTAACCTCTGGTTCGTTCATTGAGGGTGATCAATATAGTTACATCACATCAGCAGTTGCTGGTGGAGCAGCGACGATAGGAGGAATTGATGCAGGAGCGTATGTAGCATCTACTTCTGGTGAAAATACACTAAGATTTAACGCAGATCCATCAACTGATCTTCCAGTAGGAAATGTTGTACAATTAAACGATACTGATAACTCATCCTTCACATCAGGTTTTTATCAAGTTTCTGTTATCAATAATAGTAATGCTCCCACTTACTGGGACGTTACTTTTGTTCCTATTCTTGGAGCACCAAGTTGGGATACCTCTCAAACAGAAACAGTAACAATTAATAATGCTACACCCACAACCAACACAATTGATACTGTTAACCTAAAATCAATTAGAGCTGAGGGTGAGGTTGTATCATATGATGATGATATAATTTCTACTCTACCAATTACTAGAATTGATTTCTCTCTACAAGGAGATCCTAGTATTGCAACAGGTGGTTTCCAAGATGAGCAATTTGGTAATGCAGAGGATCTTGGTGGTATTGTTTTCTATACAAGTGCTCTTGTAGGTAGAACAAACACACATGAATTCAAAGAAGGTCAGGAGATTGTTCTTGAGAACATGCCTATTTCTAATCCAGACCTTTCTTTCTTAAATGGAAAGCAAAGAATCTATAAGGTATTAGAAGATGCTGATGGAAGAGCAAGAAGATTTGTTATTCCTAAAAAGGTTCCTTCATTATCAACAGCTAATTATCAACCTAGTGAATTTGCTGTAGTAAAATCATACTCAAAAGTAGTTACTTTATCTCTACTTAACTCTCCAAACAAGTTTCCTTTATCAACTCCTGTAGAAAGAAGATTTCAAGATGCTTGTCAGTTAATTAGAAACAATAGAGATTATATTGCAGAAGAGGTAGTTGGTAGAATTAATGAACAATTTTCAAAAGACTACTTTGCTGTATATAATCTTAACGCCTCTGCTAACACATTTGACATTTATCTAGGTACAACGGATCATGCAAACACCTATGTTAGTGGTGGTACAGTAACATTTGGTGGAACCTCATATGCAATCAGTAATTTTGTATATGATAATTCTTTAACTGGTGTAGCTACAATTACTACAACAGCAGCTGCTATTTCTGCATTGTCTGAGGATGACGTTGTTAAACTAGCAGATATTCTTATATCCTGTAGTGCAGGTCAGAAAATTTACCCATCATATAGTTCCCCAACTTCTGGAAATAATACTGGCACTGATGGTGATGAGCAATGTAAGCAAGATGTTATTCACTTCTTAAACGCTCTAGTAAGAGACCTTGAATTTGGATCTAACCATAATATCATTGACGCAGCTAAAAAATACATTGTTGATGGTAAGATTGCCTTCATTGAGGATGAAATTGTCCAAAATGCTCGTGCTATTGAGTATGCCAGAGAGTTAGCAACTTATGCAATGTGTAACTGGAGAATTAAGAATAGAACTCTTAGTGATCCTCTATATGCTACACAGTACGCTACTACACCAAGATATACTGATCCAACTATCGTTAATACTACAGCAGGAACTCCTGCTTGTGCTAACGTAGCAGCTGCTATTGACACTCTAGCATTCCTCTGGGTTGATGTTATTACCAACAATGCATCTGGCACATATATAGATGCTGCGTATTTAATAGCAAGAAATGCTGATGTAATTGCAGATCAAGCACTTATTGATACAGAAGCTGCTTACCCAACACTTAATCTTTCTGATCTTCATCAGAGAAAATGTCGTAGAGATATTAAACTTGTTCTTAAAGGTCTTGTAAGAGATTTAGTATTAGGTGGAAACCATGGTGTTGTTTCTGCTGCTGAGTCTTATTTCAGTGGAACTGTTCTTTCTGGAATCTCAGAAGCACAAAGACCACAAACAATCTATGCTTTCCAAAGAGTAAAATTATATGCCATTTACGCAATGCGTAATTGGTCAGACGGAAACGTTTTACAAACAACCCCAACAGGATCTACATATGTTCCTCAAACTGGATCATTGACAGTAGTCATTCCAGATCCAGCAGTAGCACCTGTAGCAAACTCAGATAGGATTGCTTTTTCTGAGGAAGCACTTACATTTAGTTGTGCTTACTCTGGTGGTGGTAATGACGCAGGTCCTTACAGAACTGACGTTGCATTTGGTAAGAGTTTCTTAATTACTAATGTAGTTTCTAGTGGCGGTAATACCACTATTTCATGTAATGTTGGTCCTGCAGGAAGTAATACTGATCCACATACGTTTGTAAGTGCTCTTGCTAATGGAACCAAAATTATCTATGGTCCTATTACGTTAACTACACCAATTCCTAAATTTGAGGACTGGAGTATTTTAAACGGACCTGGTGCTGCTCCTATTGGTATATTCACTCCAACCAATGCTACTTACGATCCATCAAATGGTGATCTTACATTTACCACTGCATCTGCACATAATTTAACAACATCCAACTCAGTTCGTTTCCAACCAGAATCACTAACATTTACCTGTGATATGGATAACGATGCTACAGAGCATAAGTATCCAAAAGATGGTCAACCTGCATATGCAAATAATCTTGTAATTACTGCTACAACAACAAATACAGTAACTGTTAATGTTGGTACTTCAGGTCCTAACGTACAGTTTACACCAACTGCTGCAACTTACGATCCTGCAACGGGGATAATGACACTGGAGATTGGTACTCATACTCTAGATGTTGGTGAAGGTGTTGTTATTGCTGACGACTCTCTAACCTTTAGATGTTCTCAAGATAATTTTGCTACTAATCATACATATCCAAGATCAACTGATCCTATATCTGGTAAGTCTATTCCAATCACAGGAAAAACTGCTACCTCAATTACTGTCAATGTAGGTGCATCCTCTCAGAGTGATCAATATACACATCAATTCCAGTTTGCAACTTCTAATGCAGTTTCACATCTTCCACAGTCAACTCATGCATTTGTAAGTGCTACTGCTGATGCTGTAAGTGCTTATTCCTCTACAAGTGCTGCAAACAATGCTATTTGTGCAGGTGTAGAATCTAGTATTGATACAGCATTAGAATTATTTGAAGATATTATAGATGGAACAACTGCAGCTGGTTCCACCACTCAAACTTTTGGAACATTATACAATACTGTTGATATCATTACATATCCAGATAGTTTCATCAATGATACTTCTGGTCAACGTATGGCGATTCGTAGTATATTTGATGATTTCCCAATCATTGAGGCATCTCCATATACACAAAACGCATCTGTTATCTCCTTTAGAGGTGGTGGTGGTGCACTGGTTGATGGATCTAAAGTTAAACAACCTAACTGTCCATTTCCTGGTCTTGAACCAGATGGAACTGCATCATTCCCTAATCAGGGTAAATCAATGGTTGCTGCTGCGTTCACGATTGTGTCGTTTGGTGGTACAGGATATAAAGTTATAGAGGATGGATATACGCAGTTAGTTTCTGTGTTCGTTATCTTCTGTCAAGATGGTGTTCTCTGTGAATCTGGTGGTTATGCATCTATTACTAACTCTGCTACCAACTTCGGTACATTTGCATTAAGAGGAACAGGATTTAGAAGAGAGTGCTATACATTTGACGTTGGTACAGTTAATGTAGTTTCACAAACTCCAACTGGTAGAACTACTCTTACTATTGGTGGCATTGGTAGAGAACCACTTGAACATTACATCGTTAAATTTGATGGATATAGAAATGCAGATCCAGAAAAAGAATTCTTCATTGATTCTGTTTCTTCTGTCACTGTAGGACCTCCTTTCTCTGCAACTCTTACAATTGATGATGGTATTGGTAATGGATTAACTCTAATTGAGGAAGCAACTGGAAACACTATTGCTGGTCTTGCTGCATTACAAGCTGCATTGACACCTTCTGGTGCATCTAATGCAACCATTAAGTTACATAGACCATCTATCGTTAACTCCTCATCACATACTTGGGAATTTGCAGGATCAGGTACAAACTACCTTGCACTACCTGAGAACGGTGGTACAAAAGTAGAGGCATTTGAACAGGTTTCTGAAAATTATGGTCGTGTATATGTTTCTGGTACTGACGAACTTGGAGACTTCAAGGTTGGTACTTTTGCTAGAATTGAGAACAGAACTGGTAACATTACCTTTACTGGTACAGTTACAATTTCTGAAGTTGAGTTCTTGAAACTAAAAGGTGGTGACGTTGTTGTTACTGGATTTGATAATAGTAACACTCTTGGTGGTGCTAATGCTAGTGACTCCAAACTACCAACTCAGAAGGCAGTTAAGGATTATATTACTAACAACTTAGGTCCTTACATCAACAAACCTTTCTCTACTAACGCTGTTCCTAGAGCACTGGTTGAACTTACTGATTCTGGTAAAATCTCTCTTGATCAAATTCCAGCACTAAGACCTTTCAGTGTATTTACAGTTGCTGATGAAGCAGCTAGACTAGCACTAGAGGGAGCACTTGCTGGTGACATCGCAATTCAACAGGATACACAAACTTCCTTCATTCTAAACAATGACCTAACAAGTTTATTCTTAGGATTTGCTGTAGATTCTACCCTCTCATTCAATATCGGTGATGTATTTACTGGTACTCCATCTACAGGTAGAATTCAGTCTACTGAATATAGACAAGGTGTATTATTTAAAATCAATATTACTGATGGTGGTTCTGGATACACTGTTGCACCAACAGTAACCATCTCTGGTGGTAACCCATCCTCAGGTTCTGTTGCAGCTACTGCAACCGCTACGATTGCAAATGGTGAAGTTGTTACTATTACAATTAACGAAAATGCTAGTTACATTGGTGGTTTAGGATATACAACACAACCAACAATTACAATTCAAGCACCACCTGGCGCTGGTACACAAGCAACCGCAAATGCATTAATTGAAAGTAGATTGTATGGTAACATCGTCAACAATATCAAGATGCTTGATACTGATACCTTTGATGATAGTTCTTCTCCAAGTGCAAATACAATTAATATTACCAGAGTAGTTAATACATCTGGATTTACTGCAAGTAACTGGGTATCATTAAGTAGTGACTCTGTTGGTGTTTCATCTCTTACAGGTCCTGGCGTTATTTCTACAACCTTACTAGGTTCTGAAGCTGCAAACTCCTTTACCTTCTTAAGAGGTGACTCAAGATATGCAAAGGTTGTTCAATCACTGAAAGGTGCAGAAACAAGATACTTTGCAAGACTTGCTGCTCAAGCATCTACAGGTTCAAGTTCATTTATCTTCCAAGGACTATCAGATGTTCTTAAGGGTCATGACATCGTAGCTTCAATTGCTGGAATTGCTGCAGATACAACAGTTAATGGAGTTACTGTAGTTGGTGGATTAACAACTGTCTCCTTTAACAATCCAATTACTGCAACTATTCCTTTAGGAACAGTTATTGAATTTAATCGTGGTGCATCTCCACTTATCTTTGACTCCACAAACACTGGTGGTGACTTTATTGATTCTATTGTTATTGCAAACGGTGGTACAGGATTTACAGATGGACAATACTTTGACGTCTCACTAGATGCACCAGCAGGAAACAATGGTGTTGATCTTAGAGCAAATATTATTGTTGGTGAAAATGGTCAAAGTGGTGTAGTTACTACATGTACAGTAACAAACGCAGGTAGTGGATATACTGCAGACTTCCAAGTCACTCCAAATCCAACTATTATTGGATCTGGTTCTAACTTAGTACTACTTGCAAAAGTAGCTACCACTCAGAAACAATTTGCTAACATTGCATTAGATGTTCAGAGAGTTTCTGATCTAACAATTTCTCAGGATCTATTTGGAACTATTGGTGTTTCTAGATATAAGAAATCTCAATTTAATATTGGTGATGAAGGAAATGGATCTGTCTCTATTAAGATGGGTCCTGACAGTGGACTTGATGCTGACTTGTTAGATGGTCAACAAGGTTCTTACTACCTTAACGGTGCATTCTTTGTTGACAGTAGTATTGTTCCAGACAAACTTGCTAGTGGAGTATACAGTATTGACATTAGTGGTAGATCTACTAACACACTTCGTTTAGATACTGGTACCAGTAATGCTAATGCTAATCCTGGTCCTAGTGATGCTGTACAAGGTATAACATTACAGACTTTATTCAATAGCTCTAATGGTTTGTTATCTGCATTCCCAAGTGTAGACACTGGAAACTCTAACTCTGCCAAACATTTAGTAATGACTCTCCGTAATGGAGAAACTGGTGGAGATGCTACATTTGGTGGTGTAAGACAACTTGCTTTTGCTAATGATGATAGAATATACTTCCGTGGTTCTGGTGATGCTGTAACATCATATGGTTCATGGTATGAGGTGTGGAACTCAGGAAACCAAGGTATAGACTCAGGCTTAGACGCTGACAAACTTGATAACAAACAAGGTGTATGGTATCAAGATGCTAGAAATATTAAACTTAATGAGATATTTGATACTAGACTTCCAGTATGGAGAAGTTCTACTAAGTTTAGAGATAAAATTGAAGTTTCATCATATGGTGGAACGGATGTTTTCTATAGAATTTTAGTAAGACAAAATTTAGACATTTCACCTGGCGGTGACTTTGAGACTACCAATACAATTGACCTCTTTGATGTTAATAAAATTAGTGTTGGTGATTTTACTATTACTGCAACTGACCAAATTGTAGATCAAAATGATTCTTCTAATACATACACAATTTTAATCGGAAGACTTGCTTCTGGTGGAAATATTACTGCTGCTATATTCCTTGGTGTTGCTGGTGATGAAAGAGAGTTTGAACAATGGGAGATTTACGATGCTAACACAATTCAATATGCAGAGTTAGGTAATAATTCTGGAACTGGTTTCCTAAGACTTGGTAGATATGATGGTAATGGTGCAACAAATCCATACATCTATTTTAATTCATCACAAGCACAAGCTGTAGACACTAATGGAAATCCTAGTTACAACTCTGCCATCATTGCTGATGGTGGTAATGCAACAGAGGGATCTGGTACTTTAGAATTTAAAGTTGTTAATGAAAACGAACTTAAGGTTAATAACAATATTATTTGGAACGCAGGTAATGTTGCATTTAACTCTGCAAACGTAGTTTCTACAGGGTCACTTAAATCTGCTGTACAACGCGACACATCTGGTAACTTCTCTGCTGGTACAATTACAGCATCACTAACAGGTGCTGCTTCACTTAACGTATTGAAGTCTGGTGATACCATGACTGGTACACTTACCTTAACAGGTGGAGCAGGAATTAGTATTCAGAGCACTGGTACTTTATCTGTTGGATCAAACACAACTGTTGGAGGTGATCTAACAGTAGATACAAACACATTATATGTTGATTCTACTGATAATCGTGTTGCAATTGGTAATGCAGATCCACAGACAAAACTCCATATTAAGGGAGATGGATGGGAATCTAATGTAGTTGGTTCAGGTCTACTAAGATTAGAGGATAATAGTACTACAGGTGCTGCAATAGCACTTAAGAATGCTAATGGACAATATTGGAATATTTACAATGGAGGTTCATCTTCTTGGGCAGGACAAGGTAACCTTGGATTTGTATATAGTGATGGAATAAACGATCCTTTAAACTACAAGATTCTATTTGATAGTAGTGGTAATATTCTAGCTGGTGCTGATAGTGACCAAGATCTTGGTGCTGATGGTACAAGATGGCAGAACATTTACAGTGATATCACACACGCACTTAATAGTGTAAGAATTGCGAAAGGAACTGCAAACCAAGAAGCAGACATCCAACTAAGGGGTGGTGGATCTGGTGCTGGTGGTGGTAGAGGATTCCGTTTAGGAACTAATATTGGTGGAGGTCCTGATCTCTTTGAGATCTATGCATCACAAACAAACGGTAGTGATAACTGGAAGAGTCTAGCAACTCCTGCTGGTGCACCAGCACTTGCTATTCAAGGTGCTAACAATAGAGTTGGTATTAATACTAACAGTTTCTCTGGCACTGATACCAGTACAACTCCCAATACACAAAGAGATTACATCTTGAACGTTGAAGGTGATATGAACCTTAACGGTCAGTTCTTCCAGAATAATGAGGAGTTTGTTACTTCTAGATGGACAGAATCTGCAAATGATTCTGGTGCTAACATCTATAGAGACTCTAAAGTTGGTATTGGTAATGTTCCAAGTCCAGCATATACATTAGATGTATCAGGTGACTTGAACATGACTGGAGTTATGAGAGTTAATGGCACTGCTCAGTGGTTTGACTCTTATGGAATTATCAGAGGAACAAACACTGATATCGCTGAATCTGTCACTATTCCCAATGGTTCTATCGCTACCTCAAACGGTCCTATAACCATTGTTGCAGGTGGTGGTCATGTAGTAACCATTGGAACTGGTGCTAGTTGGACAGTTAGGTAGTATAAATAGAAAAAGCAAAAGGACTTTAGAAGTTTAACTCATGAGTACGTTAAAAGTAAATGAATTGAGTACCGTTCCAGGAAGTGGCGATATTAACTTCGCTCCTGGTGTTGGTATCAATTTAAGTGGTGCCTCTCAGGTTGTTGTCCCCTCAGGGTCAACATCAAATAGACCTGGATCTCCAACAGAAGGATCTATTCGTGTTAACACCTCAAACTATAAATTAGAATTTTATACAGGAGTAACTGGATGGAAGCAGGTTGACGCTGAACCATCTCAGGTAACTTTGACAGCACAATCTGGAACTTGGAGTGTCCCCGATGGTATTACCTCTGTTGATGTATTACTCGTAGGTGGCGGTGGTTCTGGTGGATCAGGAACTGGAGGCGGTGGCGGTGGCGGTGCCATGGTTCAAGTCAATAGTTTCCCTGTAACTCCTGGCCAGTCTGTCTCTTATGGTGTTGGACAAGGTGGTTCTTCACCTGGCACAAATGGTGGTTATGGATATCAAGGTGGAAATACAACTTTCGGAACTCTAGTCGCTTATGGTGGCGGTGGCGGTGGATCTTCTCATCCTGGTAGACAGGGTACTGGAAGACCTGGTGGATGTGGAGGAGGAGGAGCTATATATCCTTCTGGATCTTTTCCTGCAGGTAATTCAACACAACCTCAGGCACCTGGTTTCTCTGCTTCTAATGGATCTGGTAATCCTGGCGAACCAGGAAACTTTGGTGGAGGTGGCGGAGTTGGTGCTGCTGGTGGTGCTTCCTTTGGTCAAAACACTGGTGGTGCTGGTATCACAACCGACTTTGCAGGTGCTCCACTTTCTGTTGGTGGTGGCGGAAGAGGTCAAGCACAGTATGCAAATCCTGGTCCTGCACCTGGCTCAGGTGGTGGCGGTGGTTGTCAAGGATCTCAAGGTCAACCTGGCGGATCTGGTGTTGGCGGAGGCGGTGGTGCTGGATGGGACTACGGTTCTGGTAACGGTGGTTCTGGTGGATCTGGTACAATTGTTATTAAATATACTTAATAGCAGGAGATATAAAACATGGCAATTACAGAACAAAGTAAAGTTGATCACATTGAACTCAATGGTGACGGAACTGTATTAGTAAGAAAAAAAGATTTTAGCGTTGTAGGAAGCGTTGAAGTTTTTATTGGACATCACACAAGATTAATTACTCCAGATGATGATATATCTGGAGAGGCAACTGAAGAAAATTGGTGGTTAACACCAGAGGTAAAAACAGTTTGTCTTGAGTATTTTACTAAAGAAATGCGTGAAAGATGGGCGCAGAGCAAAGATAGAGTTAAAGAAGTTATGTAGTTATATTAAAAGAAATTACAATTTTCTTATCTGATTTCTGTGCCTCTGTTCCATGCATAAAACTACTTTTAAATATTAATAATCTTCCTGGCGTACAAGGATATTCACAATACTGATAACTGTATTGGTTTGGATTGTCTGGTGCTTTTAAAAAACTTTCTGTTATGTTATTAAAAAATCTAAGTTTGTCATCTTCACCAGAACAAACATAAAACGCACCAGAAAGCAAACTTTCACCATGTATGTGTGGAGTGAGGTAATCTCCTTTACCACTAACGTTTGCCCACATATTTGCAATTTTTGTTGATGCTATTGTGGTATCATTATATCCTAGTGCTCTTAGATATTCATGAGAACTAGTATTAATTTCTCTTACTAGATCTTGCATCTGGGAAGTCTCATGAAATCTATCAAAATATTTGTGAGTAGATTGTACAAAATGAATTCCATTTCTTTCTGAACCCTCTTGATTTACAATATGGTCAACAAAGTTTTCATAGTATTCAAGTTTATCTAAAAGAATATTATTCTTTACAAATATAGTTCTTGGAAACCAGCTCTCAATCATTTTCCTAACTCATAAAATAATTCTACTCTACTTATATCACTTTCATGATCCACAGACCATGAGGATCTATACTTTTCAATTCTTTCATGATAACGAAGTAAATTTTTTCTTGATATCTCTTTGATATAGGTAGAATCTGAATTGACATCATATCCCATTTGAATCATCCACGTTGTCCAGTTAGCACCAGAGAAAACGTGATGTTCTTTTCTGTTATTAGTATACAATAATTTTTTGGATAGTGTATTTTCTACAGATTTAATTCTTTCTGATGGGATATAATTCTCTCTTACATGGTTCCAGAAAGGAGTATCCTTATAGGGTTTAGAATAATGCATGCTAACAAAATCAATACAGTCTTCAAATGCAGATTGCATTTCTAAATTATAAAGATCTTTATCTAGATTATTCCACGTACCATCAGCAATTTTTGTTTGTAGTTTTTTTAATCCATCAATCATTAAAGCAAGACCAGTGCTTTCTAATGGTTCAATAAAACCAGCGGACAATCCAATTGAAACTACATTATCTTCCCAAATGTTTTTACAATAATATGGAGTCCAGTTAAGAACTTTTAAATCTTCTTCTGTAATTCTATTGTCCCAGTGTTTGATTAGATGTTGTTTAGCTTCTTCTATAGGAGTTATAGACTTGTTAAAAACTAAACCTGATCCAATTCTAGTTCTTATTGGAATCTCCCAAATCCAACCACAATCAACAGATCTAGAAACAACATAAGGTTTCATTTCTGTTTTTCTATCATTGTATGGAACTCTGGTAGCAATTGCAGTATCACAGAAAAGTCTACCAGTAAGATCAACTTTATCAGATTCCTTTAACAAACTTTCCCATCCACTACAATCAATAAAGAAATCAGATGTAATTTCCATATCATTTTTAAGTAGAAGTTTTATCAGATGATTCTTATACTTAAACATCTCAACAGCTTCTGATGGTATGTAAGTTACTTTATTATCAAGTTTTTTTCTTAGATACTCAACTAATTTTCCGCAATCAATCTGAAACCCATATGCTCCAATTTCATTCTTATCAACTTTATTTTCCATAGAGTTGTAATACATTGGTAGAGCATACTCTACAAAATCAAGATCTTTATTTTTACACCAAGCATCGTGAGATGTCTCTCCACTATCAAGAGTTGGGTTCATGAAGAATGGATGCCAAACATCTTTTCCTTCCTCTACCCAATCAGGAAATAAAATTCCAGATTTATATGTTGCATCTAAAGAACTAAACCACTCACCAGAATCAAATCCACATTGATCCATAAAAAAACCAAAGTTTAAAATAGTAGCTTCACCTACACTGACTGGAGTTCCAATCTCTTTATCAACAATGGTTATTTTTAATTTTGGATTTTTGTTGCAAAGAAAAGCAGCAGACATCCATCCAGCAGTCCCACCACCAATGATACAAATAGAATTAATTGTTTTCATTGACTACTATATCATAAACAATGGATACTCTTTCCTCTTTTGAGGGTAGAGCAGCATGTGGAAGCATAGAGTTAAAGATGAGGAGATATCCTGTCTTTACATCAAACTCCCAAAATGTGCTATTGTACTCATTATACTCTTTACATTTGTAAATTGGTACATGAGACAAATATACATCAGCTGAAGGAATATAAAAATGTATTTTACCATCAGTTGATTTTGGATAGTATATTGCAGATAAAAAACTATCTCTATGTGTATGTGTTGTAGATATATCAGTGTTCAAATCTTGATTAACCCACACACGTTTTATTTGTGTTTCTAGATTATTAACATCGGTATTTGAAATTGTACCATCAAGTATTTTTTGAGTTTGTTGTAAGACTATTGCATTTAATTTTGATAACTCTGCATCATCACTGTTCACATGTCTGTTTTGTCTTCCAATATTTTCTTTTACATAATTACATAGTATTTGATTATCCATACCTTGCAATTCTAAGGTAGAGAGACCGATTGAAAATAATGTATTATTGTACATCTACAATTTCATCTCCATACATTGAAATTAAATGTTGTAGTCCTTCTATATTACTACATTTTACTGCTATTGTAAACCTATCTTTTTTAGCTGCATGTGTAAGAGGCATTACCTTATGCTCTATTCTAGAATCAAACACTACAACTCTTCCTGCAATATAATCAATTATACTATGTGTTTTTGATTTATCTTTGTAAATTTTTAACTCTCCACCCCAAGGTTCTTCCCAATACTTATTACAAAAAATAAGGATAGTAAAAGTATTTGGTAAGGCACTATCAGTATGTCTACCAGTTGACGTCATCAACTGATAATGATTGATATAACATTTACCAATATACAATTTTTGTTGTAATTGTTTTGACACTGATTTAACAACACTTAAAACACCAGAACTTTCTAAATCACTATTTGTAATTTGAGAAGAAAATCTACTGTCCCTTTCATATCCTAAAGGATTACTTGCATGTCCACATGTAAAGGTAGAATTTAAACAATACGTGTGCATCCAATCCAAATCACTGCTACTGATCAAATCATCATAAATTTCAATGACATTTTTTGTATCATTAAAAACAGGAGATGTTGATGCTAGTGCACTTTGATACTCTGTTAGTAACAATTTTAATTTAGGATCATCTAGAGATTGAGATTGGTCTACTAAATTTGCATAGTTAATATACAAAAGATCTTTTCTCTTTCTCTCATCATAGTTATTTAAGTTTTTTAGTATAGAGGTATCTCTATCTGTCAAAGAACAAAAAGTAGATACAAGATCTTCTGATCTCTCTCCAATGTATTCTTTAACAGTATGTTCTGTTAAACGTGTAACAGGTGTAAAATGTTCTGTTCCATAAACTGAGTGATATAATCCAGCTATACAAATTTCTAATGGTGAACCCATCTGTTTGAGAATTGTATACACTCCCATGCAATGTGCAATAAAGTAATCATTGCCATGTTGCTCATCTAAAAAACTTGAGACAAAATATTCTATACACTCCTGTTCACTTTTCATATTATTTAAAAGTTGCAATAAAAATTACTCTTCTTTTATTATTTTTAGTCCACTCTGTTGCATGAAAAATTCTACCATCAAAACAAACAACTTTATGTTTTTCTGGAGTAATTCTAGTTAATTCTGGGAACTCTTCTTTGTTATAAGACTCAAGTTTATAATTTGTTTGTAGACCTTCAACCCAGTATCTACTAAACAAAATGGTGTCACCACCATCAAAATCATCATTAAGATAAATTATAAATGTTTTATGTCCAAAATGATGGTCTACATGAATATCACTATGAGGATAATCATCAAAACCACTGCTTGAATTTAAACAAGCTCTAAGTAATGGAGTTTTTTCCATGTTATTTTTTTCTCTAAATCTATCAACTATGTTTAGAAAAAAATCATACATTGTAGAATTAGAATTATTAATTTCATCATCTTCACATCTAGGAATTACTACATGAGAATAAAATGGAAATTTATCTGAGGTAGAATAATTTTGATAATACCATGGAAAATTATTTCCCATGATTTCAGAATCAATTTTAGATTTTTCTTCGTCTGTTAAAAAATTAACTTCATTGTAATACATTTGTGTAATTCGCTCCCAAATTCATGTTTATTACTGAACGGACATCAGATTTTCTTGGAAGACAATTTGCGTGGTATTGTCGTCCATCAAACAATACAACTCTTCCTTGTTTTGGGGTCACTCTATCAATGATTTTATAATCTTTAAAAGAAGGTCTTTCCTCACTATCGGATCGTTTATCAAAAAATACAGTATCTCCATCAGAATCAAAAACATAATATAGACAAACTAAATGATTAAAGTTTGTGATATCTATATGTGGATTGCTGATACCTGATTTATCTTGCAGTGGAACCTGCAGAAAACTTCTTCCATAGTATATAGTTTCTATTTCAACATTGATTTTTGAGCAACAAATATGAGCTAAAGGCATTGCTGTATTATAAAGCAATTGGTTTTGAACTCCCTCCTGATTGTAAAAAACTTTAGAAAAACCAGGTACATCAACAAAATTTTCTTCCTCTCCTAAAGGTGTGTTTGCAGATAGAGTATGTTTATATGCCCACATCATATCATATATTACACTCTGAATATATTTTTGATAATCTTTAGAGATTACATCGTCAATTACTTTATAGTACATTACCACCTAATATTAAAAGAAAAAATAATTCTAGGAACTCCACTTACATTTGGATCTGTAAAATGTGGTATTAAAGAAGGAAAGAAAATGATAGATCCCTCTTTAATATTTTTTGGAGAAAAATGAATCATGTCTCCAGTCATAACATCATTATATGGACAAATAAAATTTGTTGGTGTGTGGTGTTCTTTATTATACTCCACAAAACAAACACAACTGTATCCAGTAGGTCCGTGGTTATGAACATTATGAAATTGATTAGCTTGAGCAAACTCAAACCAAGAATTTGTTACCTCTCCTTTATTGGTTCCAATAAAATTAAAAAGACTACTCAACTCATCTTTGAATAATGTCTCTACATCCTCAGATTTGATGTTGTGTATTTCTTGATCATTTTGACTATGAAAATCTGTGTGTGCATGTAGAGGATTATTCATTGCAAACACTTTGTTTTTAGAAACAGAATCTATAAGATATGCTTTTTTTGTAATCCAATCCCTTACCTTTAAATGTAGAAAAGGAATTTGAAACATAGATCCTTGATACAACGTATCCATAATTAATATTCTACATCAAATATATTGAAAGAGATTGATATTCTTTCTTCTTGTGATCTATTAATTTCTACATCATGTTCCAACCAACCAGGAAACATAATTAATGTGTTTGGAATAGGAGGAAACCAATGATAAGTGTCTCCACCATTATAATATTTCATATCAGCACTAGTGCTGATATGTGGTCTTGGATCATAGAATCTAATTCTACCAGATCCTTCTGGACACTTCACATAAAAAACTCCACTCATAAAAGTTCCTGAATGTGGATCATGGTGATGTCTTTCATTATATGATCCAAATCCATTTACATTTACCCAAGCTCCATACTTATATTTTTTAATAGGTTTATCTTGAACACTTGGAATGCTTCTTTCAATTAACTTATATAATTCGTTATCGTCAAAGAAGTGTCCTTGATATCCTCCAACATTAGACCTCGTGCTTGATGGTTCTGTTACCATGTGATTTCTACACTTGCGTTCTAAATTTTCTAAATTAAGATTGCAGTTATCAACGTAAACAATTTTAGTAGAGAATAAACTAATCACAAAATTTCCTCCAAATATCTAATTCTATAAACCACCGTGTATCTATACACATATTCTTTTGTAGGTCCTAGACCTTTATGTTCATGATTAGATGGAATTATAAGAAGTCTTCCTGGCACATATTCATGTTCCTCAACAACCTCATTACCTTTAGTTAATTGAAACTGTCCTCCCCAAGAAGGATCCCAATGAGAATTTGTCATCAGCATGACAGTATATTCTCCTTCAGTTTCACTATCTATATGTGTACTACCATTGCATCCTGTGTGTTGGCAATTTATAGCTATCTCATACAAATATAATTTTTTATCAAATCTCTTTTCTATCTCTTCAAAAATATCAAAGAAAACATTAGCGTTTTCATCTAAGGTTGTGATTCTATTGATAGATTTTCTACTAAAGATAGTTTTTCCAAATAGTCTGTGAGTGCCTTCATAACGATATGGCCAAGATGATCTATTTGCCACATTGTTTGTGTGAACTGGTAAATCTCTAAGTTTGTAATCTAGTTCTGTGAGAAATCTAGAGTCAAACATTCCATCTATAACTTGACATATCATAATAAATTTAGTTTTCTAGTATGATCTCTTATGTTAGCAATTGGCATAACATTAAAACTCAAAGATACTCTCTCCTCTGGTGGATCAAATTCTCCTTGTCTAGTGCCATGATATAACCAGCTAGGGAACATTATAAGTCTTCCTGTTATTGGTTCTATTTCAATCGTTCTATGTTGGAAGATAGAACCATCCTCAAAGTCAAATGCTAAAAGTTCTGATCCGTATCTAGGATCTTTAAACCCTACGTTACCACAATTTTTAGGAGCATTCAAATATAATACTCCAGAAAAAAATGAATTTGGATGTAGATGCATGTTATGTCTATTCAATTTAGAAGATACATTTGCCCACATGCAAGTTATATTTTCTCCAGAACATTTTAACTTGATGTCATCAAAAACTATTTTTGTTTTTAATTTTAAATCGTTTACAAGTTCAGAAAAAATTGGTAAAATATTTAGATTATCGTCAGTGGTTCTACAAGTTTCTGATGAGATAGAATCACATCTCAATACATGATTAAGAGGAGATTCTAGAATAGAACTATTACCATAATCAAATACGTAGATGGGAGTAGGAAAAGCTAGTTCCTTATGCATCATTTTTGATGTAATCATATAGTGCTTCAAATTTTCTGATGTCTTCAACAACAGCAATAATAGGATATCTTACAGCACCCTCATCTCCACTATGAATATGTCCTTGAACATTGCCAGCAATGTTACATGCCTTACATGCTTCTACAAAACGGTTTCCATCCAAAGGATAATGTTTTACTTCTTCCATTCCATAGCGAACTTTAATTGCTGAGACAAGTTCTTGTAATCCTCGTTCTTCACACATTCTAATGATGTCATTTGCGACAACAATATCTGCTTCCGTTGTTTGTCCTGCAGATGCTACGAGTGTATAATCTTCACCATCAAGTTTACCAGTAATTGCCATAATCAATTTTATATGCTAGTATACATAGTATATATTAGTATGAAAATTGTATTATGTCAATGGATAGTTTGTGGTATTTTACACAAATGCCACCTGAGTTGATTACATCGGTAGAGAAAGATTTACAACAATTTGATTCCAATTTAAACACAGCATATACACAAGGTGGTGTTGATCTAAGAAAAAGAGATAGTAAAACTACTTGGATTAGTTCATCTCATTGGGTTGCAGGTCTTTGTTTTCATTATGTCTTGCTTGCAAATAGGGAAAATTTCTTATATGATATTGATGGTTGGGATGGAGAAACCATGCAATATACATCATATGAGGGTGGTGAATATTATGGATGGCACATGGATACTAGTTTAAATTCTATGGGAATGCCACCTAAAAATGAAGGTAACCTTATAGACCACCGAGAAAATTTTATAATGAAGGGTTCTGAAAAGGTGAGAAAACTTAGTTTTATTATGCAACTATCTAATCCTGATGAATATTCTGGAGGAGAGGTAGAATTTAAAAGGGATACTGGTAATTCATATTTTATACCAAAAGAAAGAGGAACTATAATTGTTTTTGATAGTAGAGTGATGCATCAAGCTTGTGAGGTTCACTCTGGATTAAGAAAATCATTAGTAGGTTGGGTGAGCGGTCCGCGATGGAAATGAATAAGTTACCTAAAGACTGGCAAGTCACAAAGATTAAAGACATACATCCTCCAGATGAATTTATCATTCCTACTCCATGGGAGAGAGGAACATATGAATACAATGCGCCTGGCAATGTAACCTTTCGTGATGAGATACAGGTAGGAGGAAGTTACTCTAGATATAATCATCCATCAATGAAAGAGTTACATCTAAAAATTAGAGACATCTTAGAAAAGATGATGGGTGAAAGAATATATCCATCTTATTATTTTGATCGGTTCTACTTTAAAGGTAATCAATTAGAAAGACATATTGATAGAGGTGCTTGTGAAATAAGTGTTAGTTATCATATCTCAAGTAACCTCAATTACGAATGGCCTATATATTTTGAGAACGAGGCAGGCGATAGAGTAAGCATTACTTGCAATCCTGGCGATGGTGTGCTATATCGTGGTTGTGACCTCTATCATTGGCGAGAACCAATGAAGGGTAACGCCGATTCTTGTTTCCATCAAGCATTCTTTCATTTTGTTAGAGCAGATGGATACTATGTCCAACATGCATATGACCAACTTAGATAATTAATTACTATGGATCCAACACAACTTAAGAAAAATTTTGAAGACCAAATTGCTACTACAGTAAAGCAAATTGGAGAACTAGAGGAAAACCTAGTCAAAGCAAAAGAATATAAAATTAAACTAGAGGGTGGTTTAGAAACTTTGAAACTTCTAGAAGAAAAACCAGAAGAAACTTCCCCACCAGAAACAGAAACCCCATCTGAATAAATACCAGATCCCTTCTTCCTAAATAGGTAAGAAGGGATTTTTTGTGTATAATGGCATCTCCAAGTTCTAGAGCTGAGCTCATCACATATTGTAAGAGGCAACTTGGCGAACCTGTGTTGCAAGTTAACATAGATGATGAACAGGTCAACAACGTAATAGACGACACGTTTCAGTTCTTCCAAGAGAATTGTTACAATGGCATGGAGCGTGCATATTTGTACCATGAAATTACTGCAGATGATAAAACTCGTTTTGCAGCAACAACTACTAAAACAATTACCGATACTAATGTCACACCAAATGCTACTGGAACTTGGTTAGAGGCAACAAATTTTATTCCGATTCCTGATCATGTAGTTGGTATTTCTAAAGTATTTGGTCTTGTTAGTAACTCAATTCGTTCTAATCTCTTCGGTGTTGAGTATCAGTTGTTCTTAAATGACTTATATGCATTTGGATCACTTGATATCCTCAACTACTACATGACTAAACAGTATCTAGAAACTCTAGATATGGTTCTAAACAATGGATCTTTCCAGCAGTTTAGATTTACAGCACGTAATGATCGTCTGTACTTGGATATTGACAAAGATTTTCTTAAAGAAGGAACTAACATTCTTATTGAATGTCATCGTTTTATAGATCCTACGGAAGCTGTACAGATGAACAATGATGTTTTTGTTAAAAAATATGCCACATCTCTCATGAAGAGACAGTGGGGTATGAATTTAATTAAGTATAACAATGTTCAGTTACCTGGCGGAGTTACACTTAACGGTAGAGAAATCTACACAGACGCACTTGCAGAAATTGAGAAAATTGAATCTGAGGTTCTTAGCAAGTACGCAATACCACCAATGGATATGATAGGATAATGAAAAAATTATTTAAGTACGTTATACCAATAACTATAATTGTACAACTTTTTATTATAATTATTTCAATTAGAGCAGATAAGGCACTGCAATGTAAAATGGTTAATCCATATTTAATCTGTCGTCAAATTACACCCACAAAATAAATGCCTACAAGTCCCTATTTTCCAACTTATTACTCAGGTCACAGT